>ENA-UOJH01000199-UOJH01000199.1-human-gut-metagenome-genome-assembly--contig:-C148-NODE-199-length-63120-cov-44.194371_pt1 | contig 63120 bp, 57 predicted proteins | sample MGYA00242345_ERZ723892 | MGnify/ENA metagenome assembly ERZ723892 | reverse complement strand
GGAGATAGTAATTATCGACAGTCAAATGAATTACCGAGGAAAACTTGACACTTACGTTTACTGTTGCCATACTTGTTTTTTTATTTTTTCTATGTCTGCGATGTTTTGCTTTTCCCAACTAAGTATACTCCTGCCGCCTCCACACATTTTGATAATTTCGTTGCAGTCTTTATCAAATTTTAACACATCCTCCCGAATATTATTCTTGAAGGCATTTTCATCTTTAGGTAGCTTAAAGTTGTTCCGCTTTTCGCTAATATCTTTTGCCTGATCGATCAGTCCTTTTTCTTTGTCAAATACAGCCATCAACATCTCTTTAAACTTAGAATCGCCAAAATCTGTATCAGAGATAATTTTCTGTGAATTATCTATCGCTTTGATTGCATCAGCAATCATTTTTTGATTTTCGAAATTAGAGTTAGAGTAATCTTGGTCATCTTTTATGGTACTTTCAATAACCTCATTTAAATTTGCCATTATTTCTTTTGCTTTTGGCCAAATTTGCCCAACGATTTTATCTGCCTTCTGCAAATTTTGAATTTTCTCCTCTGCTTCTTGCAATGCTTTGGGAATGTATATAATGGGAAAACCATCTTTTTGGAAGTCATATTCCGGGTTTGTTTTTTCCAATAGTTCCATCAATACAAAATCTGGATCTAGTGAAGTTTTGTCATATCCAGCTTTTTCATCACCAAGAATTTCCATGGAATCCGGGATAAAATTATCTTTATCTACCTCTTTAAAATAAAATTTTACTACATATTCATTTCCACCTAGATCGCACTCAAACCGAGAGGGTAAATCTTTGATAGGAGTGGATCTTAATGCATTTAAAGCTTGGTCATGATGATCAATATTGTCTTTTATCGCTTTTACTTCATCTGTTTTGAGTGTACCTTTATAAACAATATAATCTTCTTTTTTATCATCATATTTTTTCTCTTCATTTTCCCATTTACCATTTGGAATCGCCTTCTCAAGAGCATCCCCCACTTTGGGTGCACCATCTACTTTTTTTAATAAGATTTTATTTTGAGTATCACTGTAATACATAGAGGATTCTTTTAAACTGGTAAAATTTCCGTCTCCGCATCCAGAAAGTGCAGTAGCAATAACTAATGAGCCTAATAGTAACGCAGATTTGAGCTTTTTCATAATTTTTTACCTTCTTTACTCACTTAAAATGTAATGATATTATCTCCCAGCTGCATGTTGATCGCGGTGTTCAGATTTTAGCCTTTTACTAAGTTCATCAACAGTCTTTTCTTGTTGTTTAGTATACGTTTTTTTATAAAAAGGATTGTGTCCTTTCCCTGTTACACCTAAAAGATCTCCATTTTCTTGTAATTTAAGAACACCTTGGGGACTAGCTTTATTCTTTTGAGCATCGGGATCCCCATAAATACCAATAATTTCATTTTTATCAGGTACTGAAGCATATCCGTTGTGCATTACTCGCTCTAAAAATTGGTTACCGGTAGGATAAACTGTATAAATATTAACAACATATCCAGCTTTATACCTCTTATATTCACTATCTTTTAAATCAGAACCTTTTATAAGTTCAACAATTATAGTTTCCGGTTTATCAGCTCTTTCACCGAGATAAACACCAGAAATGTCTGGCTCGTTGCTAAAGCATCCTGATATAGCAATAGCCGTGAAGGCACAGAGTACAATCATCATCAATTTTTTTAACATAAATATTCCTCCTTTAGATCTTTGAACTATAAATGCTTTTTTCCAAATAGCCAAGAGAACAATTTCCCTACACCATTATTTTGTTATTCTGCTTGAGCAACATCCGTACCTTCAGAGTGTAAGCTGGACAAACACCGTATCCATCATTACATTGCTAGTTTATGAAAATAGTTTTATCCACTAATCTCCCCGAAAAACTGATTTTTGTGTGATATGCTGTTGTGATTCCCGTTAAAATACAATATGATTCATTTCCAAGCATATCTTCGACCAATAGCATTAATAATTCAAGCGATAATTGTTAGCCAAGATGATTCCGATTCTTTTTACGACATCCGAGGAAATAAGCAATTACTTGAACTACAATAAAAAAATATAATAGCGGTGACGTAAAAAAATCCCATAAAAAGGTCAATACACCTTGCGCTAAGAATACTATTAGTCCGAATACTAGGGTTAGCAAAAAACAGCCCGTACTACCCATGCCATTCATCTGATTTCCTCCTATTCATTATTATCTTCTGAGGCCTGATGATAAACAAAATACCCACAAATTAAAGATAAAATAACAATAAATATATTCCAACCGTCAGAGCCAACAATATCAGTATAGAATTCTCCAATCAAACCAAAGCCCGTAAAAAACAGACTTATAATAAGTGCACCTACGAATAGCACTACTAAAGTGATACATCCCATTTCTTCTTGCATGTTTTCACCTTCTTTCCATAATTTAGTATATTTAATAAAAAATAAATCTCCCCAAAGCGGGGAGATTTTACATAACAGCCCTCGCTCAATCACTGTGTTTTAGAAACTGCTTGTCATCATTATCAAAGGTAATCAATTTGGATGCTTCTACATGAAGTGCTTTTGCCAGGGAAAACAGCATATTTAACTGGATATTGTCGTTATACTTTCCAGATTCAATCTTGGCGATAACGGAGCGGCTAACAGAAAGCTTTTCGGCCAGGTCATATTGTGAATAGCAATTCAGTTTCCGATAGTACGCCACTTTAGCACCAATCACTTTATAGACAGTTAGCCGATTTTCCATGTAAGCTCTCCTTTATTGTCCCTTTATTACACATATTATATTAAATATCAGCTTGGGCAGTTGTTGATAAATAGAATACATTTGTATATTCTCAAGCACATTTTATGCTGTCTCCTGCCGCTTTTGCTGGCAATGCATGCAGAGTGGCTTACCATATCTGCTTTCGCTGAATCTTCTTACTTTTTCTGAAATATTGCTTCCACATTCTGCACATGAAGCCTGTTCACCCACAGGGAATGGGGCTTTATAGGGATTCTGTGCTAGGTTGGAGTAGTGGGTGCTTTGATTTTCATTTGAAAAGTTTTGATCCGTTTGCAAGTCAGCTTCTGGATCATCTCCAGTAGAAATGTTCAGAGAAAGTAGGTAGGCATACTTGATAGCAGCTGTTTGGGCTTTCATCACAGCTTTATCACCGGCATCTTGCCCACTGCCTAGCCCAACAATGGTCACGCTTTCACCAGATGTACTATCTGTCAGAGTAATGGTAATTTTCACTGTAGCTAGGTGTTCTTTATTTCCCTTGGTATTGGTGACATCTATGCAGTTGATGAGTTCAGGCATAGCCATGGAACTGATTCCGTTTTGGACTAAGGCAGCATTGACTTTTTCTAACACATCGGATGAGGTAGCATATTTGTAGCCATGAAAATTGTTGGTCCCGTTTTTCAATACATGGGCACATTCTTTCATGACGGCAACCATTTTTGCTGAAATATTTTGCATTTTGAGTGTTCCTTTCTTTTGAATCTAGGCAATTTTGGGGTTCTTAGAACATTTTGTGGAGTAGGGGATATACCAATGCAGGTATTCTACATCGGTAAGGACAGTGATTTTAGGGTGTGCTGTTCGCTCTTTGGTTTCTTCCATAATCCAAATGGACGGACCCCCATCAAAAATGCAGTCGGTGTAGAATCCTACAATCAAGTCCCTTGGTGAAGAAATGCGATGAGGCATATCCCAATTTCCATTTTGATTGAGTTGGATCAATTCTTCGTTGATATGTCTTTGTACAGCACTTACGCTACCGAAGGAAACACGGCTTACGAATCGGCAAATACTCATAATGACAATTTTCTTAAAATGCAAATCTTCTTCCATCATTTCTTCGATAACAGGGGAAATATAAACTTCTCTCTCGTTCATTTCCATTTCTGTAACTCCTTTCTTAACCAATCTGTCTATTCTTTTCTGCCTGAAGCATAGAGCCATAGGGGCAATGTCCCGATACAGGACAATAGCCTAAACATTTACGGCCATTCCAATTCTCGCGAGCAGTACACACCGGTGGCATGGTACGAGTTGCAATTGCTTTCTCTAGCCGTTGGGCTTTGGCTTTTAGATACAATTCCAACCAATGGTTACTAATGCGATGAATCGGAATTAGGTATATGGGTTTGGTAATATTCCGTTGAGCCGCAATCTGTAAGCTATAGTCCCTGCAGAAGGCTTGGATTTCCATGTGGTGTACTTGAAATCCAGCTTTTTCTAACAACATGCGATAGGCATTCAGCTGTACGGCCCACTCAAACACATCCCGGACTCCATCGGTACGCCATTCTTTTTTATATTTTGGTTGTCCTTTTCGGATACCGGATTTATAGAATTCTCCGGTGGGAACGTCTACTTTGTAGTAACCTAAGGCTTTCATGAGTTTGTAGCTGCTGGTGACTTTGTAATCCCCCAGTACGCCATCATCGTTTCCCAGAATTTTTCCGTACAGGTCAAACTTTCCTGTAGTAACGGTATCCTGCAGCCGCTCTTCAGATAGCAATTCTCCGGCTGTCAAATTCTCTTGCAGGGCATGTACCGCACTGCCGTGAAGAGCAAAGACTTGATCCGTGGGACTCACTGCATAATCTGTGATTTTTCGGAGGTACATTTCCCTAGTACCGCACAGCAGCTCTGTGACAGATGCTTTGGGGAGCTTTCTGTCTACCGATTGTGCAATAGCACGAAGTGTAGGTAAGAACAGACACCGGTGATGGGCCGGGCATTGTTTTAGACATGTGGTGATTTCTGTTTCAGCACCATTGGGACAAATAAATTTTGTAGCAGGCATAGGTAGAGACTCCTTTCTATAGGTTTATGCCATTCGGGTTACTGGATGAATGTAAATGCCATCTCCTACATTCCAATCTGTTTGTAGCTGTGTCAGCTGCATAATCAATTCTTGTAAAGAAGATTTCCAGTCTTTGAGTAATTCTTGCAGAATGGGTTTCAAATCATGAGAGGTCCAGTCATTTAAACCTTCTTCAAAATATTCCTGAAACTGCTCATGGTTATGGCTTTCCCAGCAAGCGTCAATGATATAATCTGCATCGAAGTAGGCTTTTTCTGTATCATTGGTTTCATACAATTCAAAGCCAGGTTCTTCTGCAAAATAAAAGTAGTGACAATGACTACCGATTTTATGGAGCAAGGCATCCCACAACTCATGCATAGGTACCCAAGCGGTTTCTGTTTCTACTCGCAATACTGGCTGTCCATTTCTTTCCTCAAAACTCAGAAAATCCAATGTACCACGACAAGGAATTTGCTTCCAATTCAATCCAGCTCCCATAGCAATGTTACCAAGCCAATTTGCACCAAAATCAGAGGGGGACTTGTCTTCAGAGGTCCATTCTCCTAGTTTGGTATATAGAAATTCTAATTCGGCCTGATTTCCTGTGAAAAAGTATACGGTTTCACACCAGTTAGGCATCATATTCTCCTTTATTTAGAAATAAGAAAAGAGAGCGGAACTATTCCGCTCTCTTATTTGTTTCATGATTTTCGATTCTTTTGATTTGCTGGAGGATCCACTACGATCAATATAACTTGAGCCACCAACCATAAGACTTTCTCAATATCCATACATTTCTCCTTACAAATCAACAACGTTTTCAATTGGACCCCAAGGAATTTTATTCCCCTCATTGACTCGTTTCAGCTTGGCCGGTTTTCTTTTACTAGTCGTAGAAAAGTCGAGTAGATTTCCCCCGATTCTTTCCAATAAAGTGGCTCTCTCATAATTTTCTGTATGGTTCGCCGTGGCTGTTACTGCATTAAGCAAACCATACTGGGTATGATCACCACCAATGAAAAGATTTTGGAGAATGGCCTTTTGTTCCTCTTCATTCAGCTGGAAACGATCGCCCAATTCTTTAACGGCAGTCATTGGCTCTGCTGCTAAAGGAATATGGGTAGTATCCTTCAGCTTGTCTACAATCATTTGGAATTGTGCTTCATTCGCAGCAGCTCGAACAATGTCTCTGGTTTTCATAAAGAAGGTCTTATCATCTTGCTCCATGGTTTCATCGGAATACAATTCATAAGACTCGGCTTCTGCTTTGACTTGCCGGCCTACATGGTATTTCTTTTGCCCATAATCATTGACAATCAGCCCATTGGAACATACCAATCGATACACCAACGGTTCTACTCTAAGTGAGCCTAATCCGACTTCGCTATTGGAAACAACAAAACCAGCTTGTACTACATCTCCCGGCTTTACTTCTGCTTGAATGGCTTTGTTTATGATTTTTAGGTACAGATTGTCTTCGGTCACTTCACAAGAAACGATTTCCGCATCAGGCATTTCTTTGATGACTGGCAATACGGCCAAGCACAATTCCAGATTGTCCAATCTCCGGTACCGATCCGACAGAAAAGCGCGAAGCTTTCCATCCAATGTACGAAGCATCCGTTTTTCAGGAGTCTGCCAAAACCAATTACTTACATTTCGATCCAGAAGGTCGGGAGCCAAGTTCTGCATTTTCTGATAATACTTGAAAGGGATTCCCAGGCGGGTAGCAATCTGTCGATGAGCCAATTCAGAAATTTCATAAGTACTATTGGTTGAAATTCCATTCACAGCGACATTCACATTAGGGATAATCAATTGTGAGTGTCCGTCATAGTCCGTGTGAAACTGAATTTGTCTCGTATCAGTAATGAAATCCTTTCGAGCAGCTCTCTGCCGCTGTAATTCTTTCCCTAATTCTTCCATTGTTTTACCTTGTTTCATTTTCTTCTCCTTTTTCTAGAAACATATGGATGGCTTAGACATAGCCAATCCCCGGGGAGTATAGACATACTTGCTCTGCTATGTTCCCCATCAATCATGGGTAGATGTTTAGTATTAATCTAAATTATCTCGTAGAGATAATATGCAAATGAAATTTTAGACTCTATCACAATCTCAAAACTCTCAAGTTTTGAGATTGTGATCTTATGTGCTATACTATGGGCAAAAGATGTGTATCAAAACTTATGCTCAAAAGCATACTGCTGAAAGGAGTGGTTTTATGAAATATGGATATGCTAGAGTGTCCTCAATTGTTCAATTAAAAGGAAACTCTCTGGAAGAGCAAACAGCTGAACTTTTAAAGGCCGGCGTATCGGCTGATTTCATTGTGACCGAGCAATATACGGGGAAGACATTGAAGAGGCCAAAGTTTAAGCAACTAATAGATGCCTTGCAACCCGGTGATGAATTAATTTGCTGCAAATTGGATCGTTTTGCCAGAAATGCTGAGGATGGGTTAAAGACCGTTCGTGAGTTACTGGAAAGAGGAATTATCATCCGTATTTTGAATATAGGCAATGGGCAACCGTTTGATAATTCTCCTATGGGACAGTTGCTTTTTACTATGCTCCTTGCATTTGCTCAATTTGAACGAGAATTGATATTGGAACGAACCGCAGCTGGAAAAGCCATTGCTAAAACAAAAGATGGTTTTCGTGAAGGACGTCCACCTATTCCTAATGCTAGAATCCAAACTGCATTATCACTGTTAAAAGATCACACTTATAAAGAAGTTGTGCAAATGACAGGTATTAGTCGCGCCACCTTGGCACGGTATAAGAAACAAGCTTGTTGTGAGGCTAACCAATAGAGTTGATTGCTATCTTGCCACACATATATTTATGATTTACAATTTTCCAATACAGAAATGAGTCCAGAACACGATCATGATAAATTGACTCGTCTCGACGTGGCTTGTGTCTTGGACAGCGGAGAACAGGTCGATGTGGAAGTACAGGTCGCCAATGAAAAGAATATGTCCCGCCGCACGCTATATTATTGGGCCCAAATGTATTTGATGTCTTTACCAGCAGGGAAGACCTATCGGAATTTAAAGCCTCGTATCACCATCAATGCGTATTTTTTTGAATAATACTGCCGAACGACGTTTATATATCAACCGTGAAATGGCTCGTATGGACAGAGAATCCCAATTAGAAGATGCCCATGAAGACGAGGTTAAGAAAGGAATCGAAAAAGGAATTGTATCTAACACTATTTACAGTTTAAATAACGTAATGAGTAAACAGCATTTTTCTTTATCAGAAGCCATGGATTTATTGGGGGTTCCAGAAAATCTCCGAGAAGTTATCCGTGAAAAAATGGAAAATCATTCTTCTGAATGCAATTAGTTCTTGTTAAATATATTTTGTGCAACAAAAAGGCTGGTATGAAAATTTTCTTCATACCAGCCTTTTTGCATCTCTATCATTTGATATGCATAACCAAACGTTTTTATTTCACTACCAATTTATATCGCGCATAACGTCCTTTACCATTCAATTCCAGCTGATGCGTTTCACATAACTGCTGTAATATCGTATAGGCTTGTGCTTTGGTAATATGCAGGAGTTCAACCACATCCATTTTAGTAATCATGCCGTTCTGGCTTTGGGCCAATTGTAAAATCATTTCCGGGAAACGAACTTGGTCAATTCCTTTTTGTCTAGTGTATTCCTTTGTTTTGCCTGCTTTTTGATAAGTCTTTTTACTTAACATAAGCATTCTGTGAGTACCATGACCTATTTCTTCCACCAATCCACGTTCAATCAGTGTCTCAATAAGCGGCTTGATTCGCTGAATAGAAATGTGAGTTTTATCAGATAATTCTTTCCCACTCAATTTACGTTCGCTATACAGTATAGATAAAATCAATAAGGTATTAATAGACAGCGTATGACCAATAGCCTTTTGCTCATCCATAATCATCTGAATGAAAGGAATATCTGCTTTAGCTCTGGCAATAAACAGTATCACATTTTGAGAGGTAGATTCGGAATAATCCGGCCAAGGTCTACCAAAGGTGATGGATCCTTCAAAAATACGATCAATTCCACGTCCGGTACGTTCAGCCAATCCAATTCGTTTCAATGCATCGGATAATAGTGGATTCCTGCCATATGGTTCTGCGGTTAGCAAATTGTTTAGAGTAATTCCTTCGATAAAGCCACCGGGATTACTAATGGTCAATCCTTCATCATTGATTTGTACACGCACACTTCCCATCATAGAGTAATCTCTATGGGAAAAAGCATTGATTAAACCTTCACGAAAAGCTGGTTTAGAAAATTCTGGAATAGGAATACGAAATAGTCCATATTCAAATTCTTTTTCAGGATTCCAGGCTTTCATGTATTCAGAAAATAATTCAACCAATTCGATGATAGGCTTACGATAGGATTCATTAATAACGACTTTTGTCCCTTGCATGACTTGGAAAACCGCACTGGCTGTGGGGACTAATCGCTTTAAACTGGATTCTTTCCCTATCAGCAGCAGTCCTGTCAATGTGGGATATACATTCTCGCCAACTCGCACAACCAATTGGAGTGCCTTTTCTAAGTCTTCATCTGATAGCGATAGTAATTGCTGATCACCATTTTGATTCTGTATGGTCTCTCTCAAACGAACTATTTGATTCGGATCTAAATCATCTACGGTTCCATCCTGAACTGGCTGTGCGGAAAAATCCAACTTCCTTAAATCAGATAGTCTCGTGTAAATTTCGTATGGATACATAGGAACAACTTCAGGAGAACCATCTGCCTTTAAACGGCGTTTCAAAAGTTTACCAGAAGCCGTTGCAACCACGGAATAGCTTTTGGGAATAGAAATCACCATGACAGGCAAATCATGATCGTAAATAATTTCTGTACGCACAGATAAGGAAGGCCGCGTACAATTTGCTATTAATGCAGCTAAACCGATAGGATCTTGATGATGCTTGACAATACCGGTGACTTGCCCATTATCTTCTATCCCCAGATAAAGTGTCCCACCTTCTGTATTTGCCATGCCTACAATTTCATCTACTAAGTCACTATCAGGATAACCCCCACCTCGATCACTTTTAAATTCAATAGTTAGCGTTTCTTGCGTTGGTAATTCACTCATGGTCATATTTCACCTCTATCTTATATATTGTTCTTGATGCAATTCAATTTAATTCATTTTAATTCAAAAGTTGAATTGAATCAAGTTAGTTTAATTCAAAATTGAGTTGAATTGAATTGTTTCTTCATGTCTGTATGACTTTACTATGTTGTTATCAGTCGTATCAAAGCTGACAATTCATCTATGCTTATCTAGCACCAACTAACCCCCTTTCTCAGTATGAATGATTTTTATGTATTTTTCTGTTTTTAAAATAACATCTCTATAAGCGTAACAGGAGGTGAGTAAAAATGTTAGAAATGACGCAAGAAGAGTTGGTGTCTGTAGATGAGGCTTGTGCGATTCTTATGGTCTCAAAAGGTACTCTATATGGATTGCTTAGAAGTGGCGTATTAAAAGGGTTTAAAATTGGCCGCATTTGGAAAATCAGTCGAAAAGCCATTAACTATTACATCAATAAACATACAGAATTAGATTAAAGAAAGTCTCTGCAGATTTTGCAGAGACTTTCTTCATCCTCCAAATCACTCCTTGGGTAGTAAGGTTGCAGTAAGGTTGTAAAAGGGAAATTTTGCTTTTAGGTAATAAAAAAAGAAGTGCAAAATTTCACGTAATACTGCACTTCCTGACTATTTTTATTTATTTTTTGAAAACCACTTTAGTGTCAGCTTGGGAAGCTGGCGTTCTACCGATGAACTACACCCGCATACTCATGCATAGATAATACCATACTTTCTCTGAATTTTCCAGTTTTTCTGATAACTTCCTCTAAAGAAAATGTTTCTCATGATTTGCCATCATTTCATCTTATTTTTTGAAAACAAGGTGTGATAAGGTGTGAAAACAGTTTCACACCTTACTTTTTGGATAACCAACACCTTATTTAAGGAAACACTGATTTAATCTTAGTTGCTTGGGCCTAACAACTAACAACAGACAACAAGCAAGCAATTACCACTTATCAATCCACTTTTCCAACTCATCTAAAGAATCAATAATAGAATCACAAGCCTTGTCTGTGACCGTATACGCTTTATCTATGGTATCCACCAGCGCATCTGCCGTTTCCATCAATCGCATCTCAGCCGCTTCCTGCTCCTCTGGTGGCAATTCCTCTATTTTCTGATCCACATACTCTCCCACCTTATCCAACAATTGATCAAACATGGATGGTTCTTCCTCTACTTGCTTTTCCTCCACCAGCTTGGCATAATACCGTTCTGCCCACTGTTGTAATGCTTGACTCGCCATACCATTCGCATCATCCCTGTTTCCAAATGGAATCTCAGGAAAATTGTTTCCATTGTCACTCATCCTATTTCCTCCTTATGAAATACTTTTTAGCTGTCTGATCATCAGCTTTTCTTCTAGTATATCCAGAAAGTTGGACAAAGAATGGGCATGGAAAATATTCCCTTTTAGAATCTTAAGATAAAAATAGCAAAATAAAAAGGTTACTGCATATCTGGCATAGGCCAAATATACAGTAACCTTTTTATTTTGCTATTAGACTAAAATTGAGAAACCTTGTGATACCACTATTTGTCAATATATGCAGATTTCCAAAATCTCAATCGTCTTAAATAGCCTGTATTCACCAGCTCTTTCCATGTATCATATACAAACCTACCGCAATACAGCTTCTGCTTCCTGTCTAACAAAAGTTGGAAGCTTTACTTTATACTTCACGCATCCCTGATAGGTCATTTTTACATACAGTCTCCAAGCCGTTTTATAATCTCTTTTTCGTACAGCCGCTACACATGGCACAATATAATCTTTCCAGAAATGCTCATAGACTTTACCTGCCATTGGCTGCGCGTTGATCCTTGCTACCACATCTGATGCATAGATATAATAAGCAGCTGCTAAATCTTGATTTTCCACAGACATCTCTACCGCTTTATTTCTAAGATGCCGCACGATATAAACAGTTCTATGATATATGCGATGTTCAATCTGAAGTGCATTACAAGTAGCCGTTACCAAAGCACAGCAACTATCACTACTAGTATCGTGAATCTCGTGATAAGGCTGCGTCTCTTCTACAGGTACACTCCTTCTTCTTTGCTCTTCGGCTGCTGCTTCTTTTTCTCTCTGGATTTTTCTTAAAATATCCGCCCCTAGCGTCTGTCCTTGCTGAGAAGCTTTCCGAGCAAACATTTCAGCATGCTGCTTATTCACACTGGTTCCCTGTCCATAGTAGTACATACTTGCGAGCAAGGCGAGTGCCTCTGGTTCTGTCTGGTCTTTCAAATAGGTTATCGCCTTTTGAAAATCTTTTATTTCATAGGCTAGCATGCCAATATAGAAATCAGCTTTTTTGAATCCTCTATCCCGTTTTCTGATGTACATGAACATACTTGTTAGCAATTCATTTTCATTTTTCCATGCGGCATCCTTTTCTCGATTCCCTCGTATATGCTGATTATAATAATATTCTCCTAGATATTCGACAGCTTGGATATTGTCATTAGCTGCTGCCACTTTCAGATAGAACAATCCTTCCTCTTGCGATGCCTTGGATTTCATTTTGATTTTTTCCACACCTATGCGATAGGCATCCTCTTTTTCAAAGGATAGAAAGTCTCCTCGTTTGTTCACTAAATCTTTGAGTGCGATCAGCTTTTGCAGTGCTTTTTCTTCTCCTGATTTCCATGCGCTCAAGTAGTAATCAACAGCCTGATTGGGTTTCAAGATTTGCTCATAGTAATAACCTTTATAGAAATTTTCTACACTTCCCTGTGGCTCTTTAATAGACGCCACTACGTCTAGCAACTTCTTTGGCTGCAACTTTATTTTTCCTAAATGATGCAAATATAAAAGCGCAGAGGCTATATCAGGATACTGATGGTAATCACATTTTTGTAATTTTGTCTTGTCCTGTCGCGTTAGGATATTTTGGTCAAAGGTAGCGTTCCACACCATTTGCAACCAGTAACTTTCTTCAAGTCCTGCACTTTCTACTTTTTTCAAATAGGACTCTGCTTTTTTGTAATATTTAATCTCATGACTCAGCTTAAAAATACGCAAATAGGAAAAAGTCAAATTTGCCCATATAGAACCCATATACTTCCGAATTTTCAAAGCACCTTTTGTCCCTGCTGTATCATTGGCTTCGTGGCTAAATTCCTTTTCTAATTCCTCTGCCGCTTGTAACAGTTTTTCCGATGAACGTAGGAAATGTTCAGTACGCTTATCATAAAGTTGCTGCTCCGCTTTAGTTTGAGACAATAAAGCCTGAACAGTTTTCTCCGTTTTTCCGTCTTTCATCTGTACAGCATCCTTTTTCAATGCTTCCAGATTTTCTTTTACCCCAGACTGCCGTACCACATATCGACCTTCATAAGAAGAGAGTACTGATCGCATCACATCTACAAAGCTAAAGTTATTCTTAGTTCCTTCATATGCTTTAACGGATCGCTCAACTTCTCGTTCTCCTAAAACAGAAATACCCATATGTACCAATTCTGATTTGATATCGTCTATATTGCTAGGTGCCTTCATCGGTAAAATCATCTTGATATCTACTCGATACTGTTTCAGTGCTTGCAACATTTCCTTTAACTTGGTTTTTGTGTAATTTTTATAGTACACATATAGCACATCTAACTTTGGAATCAATGCCTTTCGCAACGCTAAAGAACCATTGCAAGGAATATCAATCACTGTTTTATTGATGGAAATCCGAGGGCGGTACACACACAGGAGTTGAAGCAGTTGAGAGACATCGATTTCATCCTTTGCCAGGTCAAAAATTCTCTGTAATTCTTCTTCTGTTACAGGAAATTTTTGATCATAAATATTTTCGGCTACTACCTGCTCTGTATCTGCATGCGTCCAAATCACAGGGAGAGTCTTCCCTTTCTCCGCCCAATTTCCAATGATTTCACCATCAATTTGTTTCAATACCCGGCTGGGGCATCCCATCACCCCAATGACAGTATCCCCTAATAATTCTGGATAATCTCTAAACAATTCTGTTTGAGAAAGAATTTGTTTAAGCCGTTGGAAAAGTTCATTTCCGCCAGGAACTGCATTCTCTTTTAACATCTTGGCAAAATGATGGACCAGAATTTCCAGTACTGCATCATAGGCATGAATCAGCTTTTCATTGCCAGCGATCTGATTTTTCCCTTCTAGCAGCCGAGAAACCATCTCTAATTTTTCATTTGCTGCATCTATCATTACGTTTTCAGCCATTTTTCTTCTCCATCTAATAAGGACCCCATCAATAAGGGCTATCTTCCAATTGCTCCATAGCAGCTAAAATCAGATTTCCTACATTCTGTAGTTGCTTTTGGCTTTGTTTCAGTTCATCGAGCTGTAAATCCAATTGTTCAATGAGTGCAACTAAAGACCGGACAGATAAAAAGTCTACTGCCTCCGTCACAGATTCTTTCAAATCAGCTCTCTGTTTCTTCTGTTGCTGGATACATTGTTCCAAGTATTGATTCACTTCCTGCAATATGTCATTCATTTCATCTTTGCCATCTTTTTTCAGTGCCGCTTCTTTTTCTGCTTTCCACAAAAAACGAGACAATACATTCTTACCAATATATTCCTTATGTTCCGTGGATGAATAACAGGTGATTCCATACAGTTGAATTTGCTTGTTTTGTAACATATCTTTAGCATAAGACATTTGGTCTCTCAAAATTTGAGAACTCTTTCCGTCGGCTTTCGTAAATACAAGGAGTACAGGGCACGGATTCTGCAATGATTCCATGAAATCCAAATCAGAAGCGGTCAATGTATTACTGGAATCCACTAACCAAATCAGATAATCCACCGTACGCAGCTGGGATTGTGCAATTTCATAATCCGTAATTTCTCGTTTCCCTTTGACTGCATCTCTTGGTTTAGAATATCCAGGAGTGTCCAAGAACGCTAATTGACGAAAATCCTGGTCAACTGCATCTGTCTGATTTACGATAAAAAGATTCTTGATAAAAGGAGCAAACCCGATATGATACGTATGATCAAATTGATGGGTAAATGCTTTCATTTCTTTTTCTATCAAACGAACTGCCTGATTGTTCTGGGTATAAGCCAAAATCTGTTGTTCTGCCCCATTCATGAAATAAGTTGGTATAGCGGTAGTGGTGGTAGAATCTTCTGGTAGCATCTGGGTATGAAACAAAGAATTAATAAAAGCAGATTTCCCTGCACTGAAAGAGCCCCCCACACCAACAATAGCCCGCCCCTTCAATAACTGATTCTTTTTATATTCCTCTACCCGATCACTCAATCGTTGCAGCCGATGACTTAAACTCAATTCATCAGGAAGATTCAAGTTCTTGACCGTATCTAGCACCTGCTGGTCAATCATCTGATTCAAATGCTGTACTTTATACTGCATCTGCTTAGCATACTGTCCCCTTGAGGAAGGTATACGAAGTATTTTCGATACCAGTTGCAATGCCTCTGGTACCGATACAGTTATCTCGTCTTTTAATGTTTCTGCCTGTTCATTAGCAAGATCCCACGAGAATCCCATTATCTAGTCCCCTTTCCCATAGTGCTTAAACTCAATTTAGCCTGTTTCACTTCTTGAATAAATGTTTTGCAATTTTCTATATTCTTCTCTTTTTCTTCCAATTGCCGAACCAACCGATTTCCACTTTCTTGAATCTTATTCTGAATTTGGTCCACAAAAAGAACGGCTTTCTGATTTAAGCTACTGCTAATTTGTTCTGTTAAATCATTCAATTCTTCTTCCATATCCTTCAAAATCTGATTCAACGTCTTTTCTAAATACAATCTCAGCTTCTCCACGTCATTATCTTTGACCACATTATTTGGAAAAGCTTCTTCTATTTCATTTACATATTTTTCTACATTCACATTGACCGAAGGAAGTGTCAATTCCTGCATGACAAGCTTGACCGGTCCCAAAATTTCCTCGACTTCATAAGGCACATTCGCTTCCTGGAACGCATTCACTATTTGCTTTTTTAATTTGCCTTCTATCTGATCCACAGAAATGGCATACTGCAAATCTTCTTCCAAGTGTCTTTTAGCCTCTCGAGCAAAATCCCCCGCCTGCATCACTGCATCGGCTACTGAGGCTTCTCGCCATTCAACGCGTACTGTATAATGACGCCGCTTTTTCCACCATAGATGCCCTTTTGTATAGGAATGATCTTCATTTCTAACCTTGTCCTGACTTTTGACATCTCTAAAACGATTTTGTTCTCCCATGATGTCATGCTCAATAGATTTCAACTGTTTCTTAGCATCAAAGGCCGCCTCGTTAAAGGTCTGTTCTAGGGTGCCTCTAGCCAAATCTAATGCCCGGTTGATTTCTCTCTGTTTCTTGAGAATTTCTCCCTTATCCAATTCTTCCAGGTCCGATAAATTCTGTTGTGCCACTTTCTGTATTTCATTCAATTTATCAAGGAAGCCCAATTCTTTTTGCTTGATATAATCTTCACTTTTTTCTTGCAGAATACGATTTCTTTCCTGTTTGTAGATAGTCAGTTTTTTCTTGCGAATCCCCTCATCAATATTTGACATCCCCAGCAAGAAGTCAGGATTGTCTTTTTCAAAATCCTTATAAGATTTTGAAAGGTTATCCATCGATTTTTTCTCTTCCTCTGACAACGGTTGGTGATTTTTCATTTTCTGCGCCGCTGTATACAAAAGCGAACTAATAAACACCGGTGGCAAGGCATCTGTAAAACGTTTCCCCTGACTACTAGAGGAATTCCTTTGTATCGTGTCTTTGGCTGCAGCAGATAACTTCGCAACTAATTGTGCTGCCGCACGCTGCAGTGGAAGGTTCGCATAGCTTTTTTCCTGCAACACCGAATCAAATTTGCTTCCAATCAAGACCACATGACCAATGCCTTCCTGCGGCAATGCTTTCAACAAGAAAGTAACATCCTGGGCTGACATAAACTGCCCGCAAAAACTCATTAAAAAGGCGGCATCGCAATTTTTAAGGAATCTTTTGGTGACAATGCTTCGAGAGACAATAGGGTCATTTAGCCCTGGGGTATCAATGATTTCCAAATCTTTCAGAACTGGTTCATTCATGCCAAGTTCTATATATTTTACGAAAGGTGTATACTTTCCCTCTGCTCCCACATACTCTTTCAAATCAGCCTCTAAATTATCACTTAGAGGGATTTCTTGATCGCTGCCAAGCAATGTATTTAAAACAACACCGCGTGTATCCGCCATTTCTGCCAATTCTTTGCATGCACGGAATTCCTCATCAATATTCTTTTTAAGCCGCTCAATCGTATACTGATCCAAAGAATCCCCTTGGACTGCGACTAAATTATTCTGTATCTTTCTTCCCCACACATCTTTTTTAGCATTTTCTTCTCTTCGTTTCTTTTCGTTCGCTATTGCAGTTTCAAGTCTCTCATCAAACGTTGCCGCATTTTGGAGAATGGCATTCCAATCCTTATCTTCATAAAAAACAATCTTTGCGTAAGGTGTCTCACTGTAGGAAATCTTCGTCAAAGCAGCCGTCATAGGCGTAGCGGCTTTGGGCAAAATATCTCTTCCTCTAAATAGCAGCGCATTCAGAAAAGAAGACTTACCAGCTTTGACCCCACCAACGATACCGATTTTTAATGTACGGTTGGTATCAACCACATCTTGCCATCCGTCTTCCACCTGTTTTAATTCTAAATTAAAACTATCAATATACTGCTCATCAATCATGGACCGTCCAGTTTCCAGAACCTTTCCGATTTCATGAAGCTTTTTAAAATAGGTAGTGTTCAATTCCATTTTGTTTTCCTCCTTAAGCTTGTGCTACTTCAAAAGTACTTTTGACCTGTTCCAGTTTGGCAATGTCTTGTGTCAATGCCTGTATCTTTCCATCCATTTCTTCCTGTTTTTCCTTCTTACTGCTCTGCAGTTGTTTCAATACCTTCATCTGTTCTTCGATTTCTGTCTGAAATTTCTCTTCTATTTCCTGCATGAGAGAAGACTGTACACTATCCATACTTTCTTTAATTTTTGGTGCTAATTCTCCGCAGAGACGAGGAATGGCAACATTTTCTATTTGCTCTTGCACTTTATTTCTTTCAAAATATTTAGATACAAAAGACAGAATATCTGGCAAGAAGATAAGGACCAATTCCAAAATCGGTGCAATCACATTTGTCACAACAGCTAATGTAGTTGTTATTGTTTTATAAAGAACTTTCTCGGCCCCCATGCTCTTAGTAGCAATTCTATTCAGCCCTTTGATCCACTGACCCGAATGAGACTTGAAGCTTTCCACAGACATTCTGGATAATTCTGCCAACTGATCCACTTTTCCGTTTAAGTCAGGCATTCCATCCGAAGTATGCTCCAAAAGATCACCAATGTCAGAAACTATATTCGTTGCAAAATTCCCCAAGGCTTCATTGGTTGATTCAATCAATCGAGGTCGAATGATTCCATTAACGCATTGCTTAAATGAATCAGGCCCCTGCATGGCTGCTGATGTCAAAGTCTCTACATTTTCCATCAACGAACCTCGGATATCACTTATAATTCTTTCATATACTTGATTTTGGAAATCTCTATGAATCTGATCTTTTTTCTGTTCAAATCGAGTTTTCATTGCTTCTCTTGCTCGTTCACAACGTCTAATTTCTCTATCAATAGAAGACGTATCAAAAGCCATAGCTCCCTTAGCCAGTTTCAAACCAGAAAGGCACCGATCTAGCAAGAAGATAATTTCATTATCAAAGCAATGCTGTAACATATCTTTCGATTTGAACGATTGAATCATCCGTTTCAATTTTTCTGGTAATTGCTCATCATCCACGGCTGATGTATTGACCAAATCAGGATTTACTCCATTCAAAGACTGAAGATGCTGTTTGATATTTTCTGTGGTCAGTTGTACGTTTTCTTTTGATAACTTATCACACTTTGTCAACACATATCCCACATAGGGGCTATAACTTCTGATTTCATTCAAAAAATTGATAGAAGAATCAGTCATGCATCCGCTTTCTATATTGGTGACAAACAGATAGGCTGTTGCTTGTCCAATATACTGCAAAAGGGCTTTGTTATGGGCTTCAACTCTAGAATTAAAACCTGGCATATCCACCAAAACATAATCCGATAACTCCTTCAATACTGGATTATTTAAATGATAGACATATTTCAGATATGTATCTGGATCTGGTGTTGGTACGTCTGCCAAGCTACAATGTTCTGCTTCTCCAGAAGATAAAACCAAATCGACGCCTTCTTTTTCATCATATACAAGTTCTGTCGCAATAGCGGTCTCTGGGGTCACATCTTCTTTCAATAAATTGATTCCAAGTAAACGATTCATCAGTGCAGTCTTACCAGAACTGAACTCCCCAATAACCAAAACTTTGATTTTAAAGTCTTGTACTTTATCAGTTAACTCTTCTGCAGTCGTAATCAAATTTGTAGAAGAAGGAATATCCTTCTTTATAATGTCTTTCGCAGTCTGTAACGCCTGTAAATACTTATTCTTGTTCATCGCTTTCTCCTTTGCTACGAACTTACCCAAAGTGATTAGTTGCCTACCGCTTACTGCAAATAGATCACTATTCTATATCTTCAGTTCAAACTTATTACAAGTATGACGCCCCTTGGTCTTCAACCCCACAGACTTCATACAGCGAGCCTCTTTTTCTCTATCGAATTCCCACCAATTTCCGGGCAGTGGCTTGATGGCCGAATTGGTCGGATCGTACCAGTGTTTACAAAAAGCACAATATCCAAGGCGGAAATCGCCGGCATAAAATTTTCCTTTACTCATTTTGAACACTCTCCTTTTGTAATAGGTAAGCGGTTGACAGTTAGCAGTTGGCGGTTAACAGGTTACGATCAACTGCCTACTGAATGACCTTCACCTTATCGCCCTGACTTCCCAGCCACATATCGATGCCAATTCCATAGGCTTCGGCCACGATGGTATAGACGCCGTCTTTTTCTTCCAGTATTTGCGCCGTAGGGAGTCTATCCAGCACGGCTTCTACGGAAGGTCCGCTGTAGGTGAATTTCACGCGGCGCAAAGGCCCTGGGTACATGAATTGCACCCGTTTCCGGAATTCGCCATCTTTGAAACGGTCCGCATAGGGGATGTGAAAGGCATTTCCTGTGCTTTCCATGTCTTTGATACGGTCCACCCGGAAGATGGTGGGAAATTCGGTTTCTTCTTCTTTGAAGGCGACCAGGTAGAAATAAAACTCAGAGAATAATATAGCTACAGGCTTCACGTCGTGGTGCCGTTCTACGCCGTCTTGGCGGATATAACGGATATGTAGGATTTCCTGTTTCTGAATGGCCAGTGACAGATCCCATAACGGGTCCAGCAGTTTCTTTTTGTGATGAAGCGGCACGTAGTAGAAAGTTTCATTTTTGATGATGTCTTCTACGGTGGTCCGATCTTTTTCTATGCAGGTGGCGGTGAGCTTGTCCAGGATGGTATGCAGTTCTCCCGGTTCCAGTGCGCGGCTTTCCAGAAGGATTTTGGCTAATGCCAAGATTTCTTTATGATTCAGATGTTCATAGGTAGAGCGAATCAGTCGGTATCCTTTCTTGGCAGGGCTGTACTCGATGGTTCCACGGTCCCCTTGGAGTGATTTCTCTGCCAAATAGGCACGGAGTTCATCGATGTCTCGCTGGATAGTCTTGACCGTGACTCCATAAATTTCCGCCAGTTCTTTTTTGGAAATTACTTCGCCATGGCTCAGCCGTTCATACATATCCAGTAGCCTGGCACCTTTGTTTTCTGTATCGATCATATCTATCTCCTTTAGCACCTCTGTAATGAAAAGGCGGGTGCTCTATATTTTATTATCCTCACCCCCATGGACATATGATGGGAAAGTAAAAAAATACAAAAAGACCTCATCATAAAAAGAAAAATCTCTTCATGATGAGGTCTTGAAAAGTAAGGGAAACGTCCGTTTACCCCCCCCAAAAAAAAATATGTTGTGTATGCATGATAACGTCACAAAGGTGCCCCATGATTTCTTGCCATTTCATCATGTCCGTACACCCCCGTTTCCCACACGCTTTCGCTTTAGAATAATTTTTATAGTTTAATTATATCATATGCATGTCCATGTTACTAAGTGAAGTTTAGGGAAACACTGATAACGATTTCATCAGCGTTTCCCTAGGTATCAGTAATCATAATGTTGTCAGAAACTGCAAGTGCCTCATAGTTCTCAAATAGCTTCGATTGTGTCACTATCCGTCCCCTTCGTTTCCAACTATATGTACAAGGTTCTAAGCGCTCCGCATAAAATAATAACGCCAGAGAACCCTGAAAAGCCTTTGTCTCGTTAGAATCTTTGAGACACTAATTATATAAATTTTGCATGCACCGTTTATAGGTTTCTATCACAATTTGATTATATCCAAATTCTTTATTCTCATCGAAAGCCTGGAAATCTCGTCCATCAATACTGCAATACGTTCCCTGCCGTGATTCAATATATTCATAGGTATTGGAACCATCCACAGTTCCCTGTTCCACGTTGTATCGAATCACATTGACCGCAAATCTTGTCTGCCCCGGTCCGATGCCACGTTCTGAAATCAAAACGTAAGAAGACCAATCGATATAAAATCCATATCCCATATGTCCACGAACCAGTTCGTAATTGGAATTTCCCCACAGATGATCTTCATACATCCCTGCTGCACTGACAGAAAATGGAGACATGTCTTGCTGCGAGAGGACTGTCGGAACCCCACATGCCAAAGCTGCCCCTAAAAGAATCGCTGTGACTGTATTTTTCATATTCCATTTCATAGGTATGCTCCTTTTTATACTACTTAGTGAGTGCTCATTGAACCATTTCTTAAATGACTCCGCGGCGTTCTGCATCACTAGCCAGCTGATTGGCTTTTGCCAAGAATACATGGGCCAGGTCTACATTTTTCTGTTCATACAAGTATGCATGGTAGTGTCCAGGATTTTTCCCTTTTCCCGTAAATAGTCCACTATCTACCGTATTCTTCCCATCCAATTTCCAGGAAATAAACATGGGCAGGTAATGATCATTTCCATTCCATTCTCCCATACCTTGATCCTCCCCTGGAATATCATTTAGAATATTGAATTTAACGATGATGCTGTTGGCCTGTGCTTTTTTGAAATAGTCATGAAATTTTTTCAAACATTCCGGATTTTCAATGGTTGCCGCGCGATGATTTTTCATATCAACAATCCAAAGCTTCCCATCTGCCAGGGCCATGAATCCTTTGTCGTAGCCTTCTACATATCCTGAATAGGCAGTAACTTTTGCTACATCAATTCCCATGCGCTTCATTTGGTCTTTGGCTTTTTGCAAGTACTGATCTACTGGTTGTGCATCCGCTTCTCCTTGCTTAGAGAAAGCGTCCGGTTTGCTTTGGGCTGCTGCCGAAGAGGTAGCAGCAGGTGAAGATACACTTTGTTTATCCCCGCCGAAATGTTGATAGCCAAGAAATCCTCCCCCAAGAAGAATAATGGCCGCCGCTGCACAAAGAATCCACTTTTGCTGCCCTGCGGTCTCATTTCCGTCGTTGGTATATCTAGCTTCCTGTCCCTGAAGTGGTGCGCCGCACTTGGGACAAAATTTCTTTCCACTATCCACGGGACTTCCACACTTTGGGCAAAATCGATTCATAGAAATCATCTCTTTTCTCAATTAATCTTATCGGTCTGAATCTGTACAGATATTTTCGTCGGATCGTCTTGTTTTACAATGCCGACACATTTTCCCTCTGCTGCCACAAAGTCCCCCACTTTGACTTTATTGGCCTCTGCTGCTTTTTCTGATGGCAAATCAACTAGAATCAAATAATTTTTCCCCGCCATGTTTTTATTTCCTATGAGCAATCCATAATTTTGGCTATTAGAAAACTGGCTTTTGGTAATCAGCTGACCCGTAACTTTGACTTGTTTATCTTTATACTGTTTCTCTGCACTGGACTGGTCTCTGACATAGTCGTTAATCATGTCATCGGCTTTGACGGAAATACTTCCTCCTGAGGAAGTAGATGTATCAGAAGACGAATCTGAGCTCACTGATAAAGCAATCCCTATGACCAAAACCACTGCCGCTGCAATGCCCAGGGGCATCCATTTTTTATATCCCTTTGGGGACGTTTGGGGTGCACTAATGGAAGGATCGAGTGATACCTTCGTTCCACATTCACTGCAAAAATTTTCTTTGGGGTCTAGCACCGCTCCACAATTTGAGCATCTTTTTACGGAAGCCCCGCAAGCCGTACAAAACATAGCCCCTTCCTCTAATGGTGCTCCACATTTCGGGCATTTCCTTTCCATAGCCGTTTCCTCCTTGTACCACTAAGCTCCTATTCTTCAGGAGATATTGATTTCTTCTGCCACATGTTCTTTATGCATTTCTTGTTTTAGCTTAGTTAAAAAATATCTGTCATTTTTGTCAAATGTAATCAGTACGACTGCATCAACATGCATGGCCTCTGCTAATGAAAAAAGTAGGTTTAAAGGAATATTGTTGTTATATGTTCCTGATTCGATCCGTGTAATGACGGACCGATTGAGATGCACGCAGTTTGCCAGCTCTGCTTGCGAATAGCCATTTAATTTCCTATAATAAGCCACTTTAGCACCAATTAATTTGTATATCGTTAAGTGCTGTCCCAATAGCTTTCATCCTTTCTCTCCATATTTCTAGTACCAATTATATAATTTGAACGCGTCCCCCGTATTTCCTAATTGTGGTATAAACTTTCCTAGAAAAGCCTCATTTGTGATTTCGAAAAGGAATGCAATCTATTATTTTCAGCTTCTGGCATGAGCTTCAAATCATTCTGTCTATATCATACAAAAAGAATTGGACAATCTATGACCATGTCTACCATCTATTTGATAAATGGCCTGATTCGTTTGATAAAATACAAAGAATTTAGTAGGTTCAAATGACGGATACACCGAATACAAGTATCTGTATGGATTTTTATACATAGCCTCATCATAACCCTCCTTAAATAGCTCGCTATTCGCACCCTTTTATTCCTTGCTCTGTATCAAAATCCAAGAATGAAATCTGATAACAATTTAATCAGTGTTTCCCTAGTGATAAAAAATATAAAAGGCAAAATTACCCATACCCAAAAGGAGCAGTGCTAAAATGCTTTTGCATTTTGCCACCGCTCCTTTTGAACTTTCAAATCGCTTTTGGAAGATAAGGTTGTAAAAGAGGAATTTTACTCTTATTCAATAAAAAAGAAGCACAAAATTTCTCGAAATATTGCACTCCTGACTATTTTTATTCATTTTGGGAATCTACTTTAGTAACAGCTTGGGAAGCTGGTACTCTATCAATGAGCTCCTCCGCATACTCACATACATAGATAACACCACATACTTTCCTCTCGTTTTCCAGTCTTATAGAAAAGTTATTTGCAGTGTGAAGAGTGGAAGGAAAAATCATTCCACCGCCATAGCGGGGCGGTGTGAAAAAATAATCGCAGCGCCGCATTTTTCATGGAAATACTGTGCTTCCATGAAGCCCCCGCATCGCTTGTACATTCACGCGCCGAAGAAGATCTCCAGCCCGATTCCGATGAGGAACACGCCGCCTAAGATGGTCGCCTTATCCGCGAGCTTCATGCCGAAGCGTTTCCCGAGGAAGAGCCCTGCGATGCAGATGGAAAAGGTCACGATGCCGATGATGATACTTGCGAGCATCGCTTTGGCGAAGGGGTACTCCGCCAAGGTGAAGCCGACGGAGAGCGCGTCCATGGAGGTCGCGAGCCCTTGGAGCAGCAGGTAGCGGAGGCCCACGCTGACTTTGACGTCCTCTTCATCTCCGGAGAGACCGTCCCTGATCATGAGCCCGCCGATGGCGACGAGCAGGACCAGCGATGCCCACGGCACGAGCGGGAGCAGGACCTGAAAAAGATCGACGATCCGGTTCACACACGCCCAGCCTGCCATCGGCATCAGCCACTGGAAGAAGCCGAAGGTCCCCGCGATGAGACACATGGTGCGGATGCGGAGGAAATGATTTGCAAGGCCATTCGCAAGCGAGACGGAAAAGGCGTCCATCGCAAGTCCCACGCCGAGCAGGACACTGTTCAAAATAAATAAACCACTCATTGATATCTCCCCGAAATGAAATAGGCTGTGCGGCTTAGCCGAAAGGGATGCGTGACCAGTCTCTCATGGTCATTTCAAGCGCTTTCCACCCACCAAAAAAGACCCCGCGCATAGCCGAAAACTATGCACGTGAGTCTCGCATTTTTAAAGCAAGCCAGGCAGGATGTACGGGTAACTGCCAGTATGTTGACGGGCTCCACCGAAGTGGCTGCTACTCCCTCACTTATTGGAGAATGATAGCATGAAAAAGGGCAGATGTCAAAGGGATAGGAAGTGACGGGTGACTGAAATGCAGCCTTTGGACACCGACTCTATCGACCCCTCAGAGCCAGATGGACTTCTGGACTTAGAGAGAAGTGAGAAGTGCTGGAAGGGGCACACCATTCATATAGTGTCCCAATACCCCCCTCATTATATAAAACAGCTTGTCAGTCATTTATATAAAAGTCTGCGGCGCTTCCTCATTTTATGCGCCGCACCTTCACTCCTCACTCCTAACTCCTCACTCCTAACTTGATTCAGAAGTTGACTTAAATGCCAGTTATTTAGAAAACGCAATACTAGGGAAACGCCTTTCTCTTCGGATGACGGAAAGGACGTCCTCCCAATCCCCAAACTGATACGGCGTCATCTGATCAAGCTCTTCGCGGTCGGCGTCGGAGTAGTGGTCATAGATCACGGCGAAGTCGATGCCGGCATTTCTTGCCGCGGCCGCACCCGCCAGCGAATCCTCGAAGATGAAGCATTCTTCCTTGGAAAGGCCCATATCCTCGATGACCTTGAGATAGATGGCCGGGCTTGGCTTGATCTCCGGCGCATCCTCCTGCGTGTAGATCCTCGCAAAGCAGGAATCAAGCGGTGCTTTGCTGCGGATGCTTCTGTTTTCCTTCCGGTACACCTCCATATTGCCGCGGCGCGTGGTGCTGGCGATCACGAGTGTCTTCCCGTCTTTCTTGAAAGCATGGAGCACCTCCGGTGCACCCGGCTTGTAGTCCACGACCTCCTTCAGGAAATGCTGCGCTATGCGGTAACGCTCCTGCAGAATGTCTTCGGCCTGCCGCCAGGCAGAAGCATATGTTTTCCCCAGCTCCTCGCAGTAAGAAAGATACGGCTTCTCCGCATCCCGATGCTCCTTCAGGAAGCGCTCTCTTCTCTGCTGGATATCGCCCTCTGCCATGGCAGGCCCGCCAAGCGTTTGGATGAGCTGAAGATCTACCTGATTCCACACGCCGACGGAGTCGATCAGCGTCCCGTCCATATCAAAAATGATCGTCGACTTGTTCTCAAACATATATGCTCCTTACTTTTTCAAGAATTTCCCGATCTCCGGATCTCTTTTGAGCGCCAAAAGTTCCTCCTCCTTCGGATAGACGGGGATGTCGCGGTCATGGTTCACGAGGCAGAGGAAGCCCAGAATGTCTCCTGCGTCCGCGCGAAACTGATGCCACTGCCAGGGCGGAATGGTGATGAGATCCCCTTCCCCGACTTCATGCACATCACTTCCAAGAAGCGCATGGCCCTTCCCTTTGAAGATCAAAACGAGATGCATGTGCTCATGCTTTTCCAGCGAAGAGAAGCCGTCCTTCTCCACTTGAAAATAACGGAACTGTACCGGAAGGTCGGCTTCATTATCAAAAAGGATCTGCTTCGTCACATCGCGAAAGACCCCGGGATTTTCCTTGTAAATATGGGGTGTGATGCCCTCCCAGCCATTCGGCCGGCTGTGAAATTTATGGATCATGGATGTTCTCCTTATGGAATGGGTTCGGGGTTGGCCCGTGGGGCGTGATGCTCTTTGATTGCGGCTGAAAGAGGTTCAGCGGGTTCTGTAGGTTCTACGGGTTCAAAGGGTTTGGTGCGGCGCATAAAAAAATAGAAGCGCCGAGAAATTTTGATGGTGCTTCGCACGTATCGTCATCCCGAGCGAAGCCGAGGGATCTTCCTTGCAAAACCATTAGCGCAACAATTGCGCTATTTCAATCACCGCTTGCTTCCAATCCCTAATCCCTAGCTACCAGTCACTTATCCCCGACTTTCTCTCAGCAGATCCTCGGCAGGCCCTCTCCCCGAAGCGGAAGGATGCGGCGGCGTCCGCCATAGAGAGTCTTAAGATGCACGCCGCTTCCCGTGCTGACGCGCCCGATCTCTTCGGCCTCTGTCCCATAGGGGAGCGAGCGAAGGATGCGAAGCGCCGTCTCTGCCTCGGCGGCAGGGAGCACGATCAGCATCTTGCCCTCGTTTCCCATCGTCAATGGATCAAGTCCAAGGATGCCGGAGAGCGCTTTGATCTCTTCTCTGACCGGCAGTGCCTCTTCGGAGAGCGTGATGGAAACGCCGGAGGCTGCTGCCAGCTCATTGGCAACGGTCGCCAGTCCCCCTCTCGTGATGTCGCGAATGGTATGGATGGGCAGCTTCGCCGCCAGAAGGGCTTCCACCAGATGATTCAGGGGCGCACAGTCGCTCGCAAGCGTCGTCTTCATCTGCATGCGCTCTGTGAGGATGACGGCGTGATGGTCGCCAAGCGTCCCCGTGACGAGGATCGCATCCCCATCGTGAAGATTTCCAGAGGAAATCTCACAGTCCGGCGCGCGATCGCCGAGGCCCGCGGTATTGATGTAAAGGCCGCCCTTCCCTTCGATGACCTTTGTATCACCGGCCACGATCGTGACGCCCGCCTCCTTCGCCGTCTTTGCCATGGAGCGGACGATCGGCTCCAATACATCGCTGGAAAGTCCCGTCTCAAGGATGAAGCCCGCCGTCAGATAGAGAGGTCTTGCCCCCATCGAGGCCAGATCATTCACCGTCCCGCAGACGGAGAGCCGTCCGATGTCGCCCCCCGGAAAGAAGAGCGGCGAGACGACAAAGCTGTCCGTCGTCATGACAGGCACGCCGGAGAGGGGCGGCAGCACCGCACCGTCTTCCATACGGTCTAAGATGGGATTTGTCAGGTATTTGGCAAAGAGAGAGGCGATGAGCTTCCCCGTCTCCTCGCCGCCGCTCCCGTGGCGAAGTTCGATATTCATAAATAGATGCTCCTTGTTGATTGATCGTTGGTTGGAAATAGGTTCAGGGTTCAGGGTTCAGGGTTCGCCCAGGAGGCGTGCTGTCCCTTGATTTCGAATGAAAGCTTTGCTTGCATGAGAAATTAGAAATGAGAAATGGTGGTGCGGCGCATAAAATAATGAAGCGCCGCAGAATTTTGATAGCGCTTCGCGCCGTCGTCATTTCGAGCGTAGCCAAGAAATCTCTATAGCAGAACGCTCATTGCCTGATGTTCAGCAGCACCAAGACATCGTTTTTCCCCGGCGCATACACGCTGATTCCCACAGTGCAGTAGAGACCCTCGGCTACGCTCGGGATGACGATGCTGGAGAATCCTAATCTCTAATCCCTAGTCACTAATCCCTAGTCACGCAATCACTTCTCCCGATAGGTGATGCAGCAGGCACCCTCGGAGGAGACCATACAGGCACCGACAGGATGCTCAGGCGTGCAGGCACGGCCGAAGCAGGGACATTCTTCGCTCGTGATGCGGCCTGTCAGGACATCGCCGCAGCGACAGCCGGCGGGCATCTGGTCTTCTACGAGTCCCCAGCTGCCCGCATCGAGCGCACGGTATTTCTCCCGGAGATAAAGCCCGGAGCCTGCGATCGTCCCAAGACCGCGCCACACGGCATCCCCCGGCGTGAAAACATCCGCAAGGAGAGCCAGTGCCTTCGGATTGCCCTCTTCCGTCACAACGCTCGGATACTCATTCCATAGTCCCCTCTTTTTCTGCGACGCCGCAAGCACGAGACGCGTCAGTGCGCGGAGAAGGTCAGCGGGCGAGAAGCCGCCGATCACCATCGTCTCTTCCGTTTCTTCCGCCAGTTTTCTGAACGGACGGCATCCTGTGATCACGGCGACATGACCGGGGCAGAGGAAGCCATCGATGTGGCTTTCTCCGGAGATCAGCGACATCGCCCCCGGCATCGTTTTGAGTGCCGTCAGGAAGCGGACATTCGGGATGTGCTCCTCATAGACGCGATGGATGAGATCCGCCCAGACAGGCGCCGTCGTCTCAAAGCCGACGGCAGCGAGGATGAAGGTCGTCCTGCGATCGGCCTCCGCCTTGGCGAGCACCTCTTCCGGATCGTAGAAGAAATCCACGCGCCCGCCCCTGTCACGTGCGCCGGAGAGTGACATCCGGCTGCCCGGGACGGCGAGGAGATCGCCGAAGGCCATCACCTGACAGCCCGGAGTAAGCGCATAGCGGACGAGCTTATCGATGTAGGACGTCGGTGTCACACACACCGGACAGCCCGGTCCGGAGAGGAAGGTGATCTGCGGCGGGAGCATCTGACGGATGCCGCAGCGGTACAGCGCTGAGGTATGCGTCCCGCACACCTCCATCAGTGTGAGCGGCGGCCCGTCGTAGCGGGAAAGCCAGCGGGCAAGTTTGCGTTCCTCCATAAAAGGCTCCTTTGAGAAATAGGGGAAAGGGTTCAGGGTTCAGGGTTGTGGTGGCGGCTTCGCCGCAGTATAAATCTGGCGATGCCCGAAGGTTTGCGATGCCAGGTTTCCCTCCTATCGTCAGCCCCCTTGCGGGGAAGGTGCCCCGTAGGGGCGGATAGGACACCGGCGGGATGAAAAAGAGCAGGGAAAATGCGTCTCAAGTCGACGATTTACGAAAGCACCCTATCCACCGCTCCGCGTCGATTTTTTATAAAGAGCGATGCCCGAAAGTGGTATTCAAGTCACTAGTCCTCAGTCATAACAATGATACGAGTAGGCCCTTGGAGAAGGGCCGCGCCGAAGGCGCAGGATAGAGTGCCTCGGAGAGGCATAACTCTACGCAGCGGTATGAAAAAGGATGTAAGACGATCCGTCTTTCTTGCGTGTCATGAGGGCCGAAGTGGAGGGATCCTTTGGGCAGACCGGTAAAACGTGAGTGAGAGAAAGGCGATAAAGGGAAGCACCAAGGCGTCGTTTGAGTGGGGGCGCATGCGTGCATATGGCGGCCGTGCAAGAAAGATCCCTCGGCTGCGCTCGGGATGACGAAGCGGGGGAGCGGATGGGTTCACAAGGGTGGCGCGCCATCTTTTTAGAAGACGGTATCCCGTATCGTCAGCCTTCCCCTCGAGGGGAAGGCAAATTAGTGGCGGCTTCGCCGAGATCCTTCGACTCAGGTCGCAGCTGTTCTGGCATTCGTTATCTCACCTACAACGTTTCTCGCCGCTCAGGATGACGAAACGGGGCGATGCCCGAAAGTGGTATGTAAGTCACTCGTCCCTAGCTGCCAGTCACTCATCACCCATTTCTTCCCCGATCTCCTTGAACAGGGCGATCCAGTCCTTTGCCTCGTCCTTTTTCACGATCTGGATCGCCATACCGGCGTGGACGAGGACGTAGTCACCGAGCTTTGCGGGCACCATGGAGAGGTTCACGCGGACCTCGGAGCCGGAGAAATCGACCATGCCATGCGTGCCTTCGATGGAGACGACGCGGCCGGGATATGCTACACACATAGGGATGCTCCTTTCGGGAAATAGAGGGCTTTATGTCTGATTCTTCATGAGATAGAACCATGCCTGTCCGAGCGCGATGCCGCCATCGCCCGGCGGAACTTTTTCATTGGTATACACAGAAAAGCCGCGCTTTTGAAGCGCTTCCCGCGCACGCATCAGGAGAAGCTGATTCGAAAAACAGCCGCCGGAAAGAAGGATGCGCGAGAGGCCGAAGTGCTCCGCCGAGGAGAGGATCATCTCGGCGATGGCCTCGTGAAAGGCGAGCGCCTTTTCTTCTATTGTACCATGGGACGCCAGCAGCGAGGCAAGGAGCGTGCGTCCGTCCCAGAGAAGACGCCCATCCTGCTCTTTCCCTTCCCAGAAGATCTTCGGAGCGTGCGCGGCTGCCATCGCGGCCTCTTCCAGCGCCATGGGACACTCGCCTTTGAAATGATTCTCCTCGCCAAGCCCCAGCAGCGCCGCCGCCGCATCGAAGAGACGGCCCATGGAGGAGCTTTTTATCGTATTCACATGATGAGAAAGTGCGGCGCGGATGAGAGGCGCACGCGGATCCTTCGACGGAAGGTCCGCCGCTGCCAGATAAGCGAGCGCACTCTTCCACGCCTGTTTCATAGAGGCATCGCCTCCGATCATGGAAACCGGCGCAAGGTGTCCCACGCGCTGCATGGACGTCCCTTCGCAGAGAAGGATCTCGCCGCCCCAGACGGTGCCGTCCTCCCCATAGCCTGTGCCGTCAAAGACGAAGGCAAGGGACTTCCCTTGCAGATGATGCTCCGCCATGACAGAGAGCGCATGGGCGTGATGATGCTGGACGGTATAAAAGGGAAGTCCCCTCTCTCTGGCTGTTTTTTCTCCCAAAAGGCGGGACAGGTAGGCAGGATGCAGATCCGAAACGACCGCTTGCGGCGAAAGCCCCAAGAGCTCTTCCCAGTCCTGCTCCGTTTCCAGAAAAAACGCCTGCGAGCGTTCATTCAGGATATCGCATGGCACCTCGGCGGGATACAGCGAGCCGCCGCCTGCGAGAGCAAAGCCCGGCGCCATGTCCGCCCCTGTCGCAAGAACCATGCCGGATGGCGCATCTCTCACCACCGGTTCCGGAAGAAATCCGCGCGTTCTTCGTAGGATCTGCGCTTCCCTTCCCTGCAGCTGCATGACGCTGTCATCGGCGGGGCGCAGGATCTCCCTGTCATAGAAGAAAAGCCCTGCGATGTCTTCCTCTGCTTCGTAATACGCCCGCGCCTCCTCGTCCCGGAAGATCATCGGCTCGCCGCTTTGGTTCGCACTCGTGACGATGAGCGGCGCATCGACGCCCTCCGCCAGCTGGCTGTAGAATCCGGTCGAGGGAAGGCAAAGCCCCAGCCGCGGCACACGAAATGCCACGGCAGGAAGGACCTTCCGTCTCGGCGCGGCAAGCAGGATCGGGCGCACCGGCGAGGTGAGCATTTCGATCTCTTTCTCCGAAAGCATCGCCCACGCCTTCGCCATGTCGATGTCTTTCATCATCAGCGCGAACGGCTTCCCGCTGCGGTGCTTCATGCGGCGAAGACAGTCCGCCGTCTCTTTCCTGTCCCCGCGGCAAACGAGCTGGTAGCCGCCCATCGCCTTCACCAGAAGGATCGCGCCCTCTTTCGCAAGACGGATCGCTTCTGCCATCGCCGCCTCTTTTTCAAACCGTCTCTCCCTCGTCCATCCCTTCAACTGCGGGCCGCAGTGTGCGCATGCGATGCTTTCCGCATGACAGCGGCGGTCAGAAAGGCTTTGGTACTCTTTCTCGCAGTCCTTGCAGAGAGGGAAATCCTTCATGGTCGTCCGCTCGCGGTCATAGGGAAGCGCCTCGATCATCGTATAGCGCGGCCCACAGGCGGTGCAGGACGTGTAGGGGTAGCCATAGTGATGGTCCTTGGGATCTTTCATATCTGCGAGACAGTCTTCGCAGATGCCAAGATCCGCCGGAAAGAGCGGTGCGCGCGCCGCTCCGCCGCTTGGGACCGCGCGAAAATCCGGCAAAGGCGCATGGGCGATCTCCTCCACGCGCATTTCCGCGACCTCCACAGGCGGCCTCGCCGCCCGTATATCCTCCATGAAAGAAAGGAGAGCCTCGCGGCTCCCCTGTGCAATGATGGTGACGACGCCGCCTTCATTCCTGACGGTGCCTGTGATATGATGCGCCCCTGCCAGACGGCAAATGAGCGGACGGAAGCCCACGCCCTGCACACGGCCGAGGGCAGTGATGCGATAGGTCAGCATGGCAGGCTCCTTTCAGAAATAAAAGATTCGCGGGTTCTATGGGTTCTATGGGTTCTATGGGGAAGGTGGCGGCTTCGCCGAGATCCTTCGGCTCAGGTCGCAGCTGTTCTGGCATTCGTTATCTCACATACGACGTTTCTCGCCGCTCAGGATGACGAAGCGGGGCGATGCCCGAAGGCCTGCGGATAACAGGTTTCCCGTTTAGAGTTTCCAAACATCGCCCGCCTGACCGCAAATAACAAAGATTTCTCGCTGCGCTCGAAATGACGATACGAGAGTCATATTTTCTAATCCAGGCACTAGTATTGCGTTTTCTAAATAACTGGCATTTAACTCAACTCCCAAATCAAGTGAGGAGTGAGGAGTTAGGAGTGAAGGTACGGCGCATAAAAATAGGAAGCGCCGCGGAATTTTATATAAGGAGGGGTATTGGGGCACTATATGAATGGTGTGCCCCTTCCAGCACTTCTCACTAAGTCCAGAAGTTAACAAATCGCTATACCAGCTACCAGTCACTAGTCCCCAGTCACTAGTCACTCATCCCCGCCTTCTCGCAGATCCACTTCGCGGCCTCTTCATACCCTTCTCCGGTCTTTCCGCTGACCTTGAAGACGGGCGCATTCTTATTCAGATGGCGGATGCCTTTCATGAAGAACTCTTCATCGAAGTCCAGATAGGGCATGAGGTCGACCTTGTTCAAGAGGATCATATCCGCTTTTTCAAAAGCGAGCGGATACTTGTACGGCTTGTCGCTGCCGTCTGCCACGCTGACGATGAGGAGCTTCATGTGCTCGCCGATATCCAGCTCGGCAGGGCAGACGAGATTTCCGACATTTTCGATGAAGAGGATGCCCGGCGCATCGAAATCCATGGTGTGTACCGCATTATGCACGAGCGGTGCATCCAGATGGCAGGCTCCGAAGGTATTGATCTGCGCCGCCTTCACATGTTGCTTTCTGAGGCGCTCGGTATCGATGTCGGACTCAATATCCCCCTCGATGACATAGACCTTGCGCGCGATGTACTTCATGAGCTGCTCGAGCGAGGTGGTCTTGCCCGTCCCCGGCGCGCCCATGACATTCACGGCGAAAATATTCCGTTCCGTCAGGTAATGTCTGACATGCTCGGCAATGTGATTGTTATGGGCGTAGATATTCTCCATCACGCCAGCTTTGACCATATGCATGGGGTATCTCCTTTTTCTTACTATGCAACCGGCAGACAAATAGACTGCCATAGAAGGGTTCAAATTTCCAGATCCACGCTCTCTATATAGAACTCCTTCCCGATCTCTGTCGGAGAGCCATCGCCGCCGCAGCGGGGACAGGTGAAGGAGAAGCGCTTGCGTTCAAAAAGAGCGCCGCAGTGGTCGCAGCGCATCTTCGGCTTGATATCCCGAATAGTCAGCCGCGCGCCCTCGCAAAGGGTGCCTTCGGAGATCACGTCAAAGTACATCTGGATGGACTCTCCGATGAATCCCGAGTCTTCTCCCACGACGAGATGGATCGCTTTCACAAGACCGCCCTTTTCACGGGCGGTCTTTTCTGCGATGCGGACGATCTCCAGTGTCACCGGGTACTCATGCATGGGGCTCATCCTTCTTTACAGGTGGACGCGGACGGGCGGGACGTACCGGTGCCTTCCCAGTGAGCGTCAGCACGAGGGCTTTGTCTTCGCCTTCCTCCCACTCTTCCTTCATCGCAAGGCACTTTGCCGGACAGTTCTCTGCGCATACGCCACATGCCACGCATTTCTCGCGGTCGATCGTCCACTTCCGTGTCTTCCGGTCGATCGTGATCGCCTGCATCGGACAGCTGTGCTCACAGCGTCCGCAGAAGAGACATTTCTCGATGTCATTCTTCACATGATGCGGATTCTCCGACTGCGGCACATCCTTTGCCGGCTCTGTGGCAGGGACTGCTTTTGCAGGTTCTGCCTTCGGTGGTTCTGCGGCAGGCTTTACAGCTTCCGCCGGTTTTGCCGCCGGACGGGCGGGACGCACCGGCGTTTTCCCGGTGAGCGTGAGCACGAGGGCTTTGTCCTCGCCTTCCTCCCACTCTTCCTTCATCGCAAGGCACTTCGCCGGACAGTTCTCTGCGCATACGCCGCACGCCACGCATTTCTCGCGGTCGATCGTCCACTTCCGGGTCTTTCGGTCGATCGTGATCGCCTGCATCGGACAGCTGTGCTCACAGCGTCCGCAGAAGAGGCATTTCTCGATGGCATTTTTCACATGATGCGGATTCTCCGACTGCGGCACATCCTTTGCCGGTTCCGGGGCAGGGACTGCTTTCGGTGCTTCTGCCTTCGGCGGTTCTGCCGGCTTGGCCGCCGGACGGGCGGGCCGCACAGGAGCCTTTCCGGTGAGCGTCAGCACGAGGGCTTTGTCCTCGCCTTCCTCCCACTCTTCCTTCATTGCAAGGCACTTCGCCGGACAGTTCTCTGCGCATACGCCGCACGCCACGCATTTCTCGCGGTCGATCGTCCACTTCCGGGTCTTTCGGTCGATCGTGATCGCCTGCATCGGACAGCTGTGCTCACAGCGTCCGCAGAAGAGGCATTTCTCGATGGCATTTTTCACATGATGCGGATTCTCCGACTGCGGCACATCCTTGACCGGCTCTGGGGCGGGAGCTGTTTTCGGTGGTTCTGCCGGATTGGCCGGCGGCGCCGGGCGCACGCGCGGGCGGCGGGTCAGGACCTTGCCCTGATAGGTGGTGACAGCGGCTTTATTTTCTCCCTCTCCCCATGTATCTGCAAGGGAAAGGCACTTCGCCGGACAGTCAAGCGCGCAGGCGCCGCAGGTGATGCACTTGTTCCGATCGATCGTCCATGTACGGTTTCTGCGGTCGATCGTGATAGCGTCCACCGGACAGGTCTTTTCGCACTTGCCGCAGAAGAGGCATTTTTCGATGTCATTTTTCACGTGGTTGTCAGCCACAGCCGCTTCCGTAGCTGCCGGCGGCTGCGCTTCCTCCATGACGGGCTGCCCCGCCGGTCTTCTTCGGATCTTCGAGACGCCGTGAACGGTGATCTCTGTTCGATTTCCCAGGTAGCAGCCGAGCGAGAGACACTTTCTCGGGCAGTTGTCGATACAGGTACCGCAGTTCACACAGGCTTCCAGATCGATGCGCCATGTACGGTTCGCACGGTCGACGGTGATGGCGCCCGCCGGACAGTTTCTTTCACACATGCCGCAGAAAACGCACTTCATCACATTATTGACGATATGGCTTCGGTCATCCATCGCGAGCATGGCTGTATTCTGCGCGGCGACAGTCTTCTTGACTTCGCTGACGCCCTCCTTCTTGACGACGGTCAGAATGATCTCCGTCTTTGTAAGGCCCGGCATCGCATAGTGCGGATCCATGGAGAGGCACTTCTTCGGACACGCCTCCACACATGCGCCGCACTGGATGCAGGAGAAAGGATCGATCCTCCACTCGCCTGTCTTTCTATCGACAGTGAGTGCGCCGGAGGGGCAGCTTCTTTCGCACATGCCGCAGAGGATGCACTGGCTGACATCATTCACCACGCGCCCACGGACACCTTGACAGAAGGTCTTCGGCGCCAGCGGATACTCCGAGGTCACAGGAGGCTTGAATAAATTCGCCACAGCCTGTTTGATATATACCAGGTAACTCATATGTGAAAGCCTCCTTTTGACTTGGGGAAAAATAAGGGTTCAGGTTAGTGGGTTCAGGTTAGTGGTGCGGCGCATCATACTTTGGAAGCGCCGCGAGTTCTATATAAAGCCCCTTCCCCTCGGGAAGGGGGTACTATACGGGGAAGGCTGTCATCCTCCATTCAAATTCGCTTCGCGAATCTTACGATGCTACGCATCGCCAACCTCCGCCCCTTCGGGGCACCTCCTTCCAGAGGAAGGAGGGAGAGCGTGAAGCGCCATTATATTTGCGGCGAAGCCGCCACCACCATTTCGCATTTCTAGGGAAGCACTGATTCCCCAACTGTTCCACCGCACCCCTGAACCTTGAACCTTGAACCCGACCTATCTTTCGCAGCAGCTGATGCAGGGGTCGATGGTCAGGATGATATTCGGCACATCGGCGAGGTCGCAGCCCTGCAGCATTTTGACGAGGGCCGCGATATTGCAGTTCGTCGGGGTGCGGAGACGGAAGCGCTCGAGGTTCTTGGTGCCATTCCCCTTGATATAGTAGATGGCTTCGCCGCGCGGCTGCTCGACGCGGGTGAAAAATTCGCCCTTGGGCGGGACGCCGCGGACAGGCGATGCGATCGCGCCTTCCGGAAGATTTTCGAGCGCGCCTAGAATGATGTCGATAGACTGGTAGAGCTCGCGGATGCGTACCTTCGCACGGGCGAGGCAGTCGCCGGTCTGCTCCAGGACCGGATGAAATCCCAGATCCCTGTATGCGCCGTCATCATCGGCCATACGGTAATCATTCGGGACGCCGCTGGCACGTGCCATCGGGCCGACACAGCCCAGATCCATCGCCTCATTCATCGAAAGGATACCGACTCCCTCCAGACGCGTCTGGATGGTATCGTCATAGAGAAAGACAGACGCCATCTCTTCGATCTCCTTGCGCAGGCCGGTGAGCCTCTCCTCGATACTCTTCTTCATGGCATCCGTGAGGTCACGGCGCACGCCGCCCACCTCGCAGACGGAGAAGATGACGCGGCCGCCGGTCGTTTCTTCGAAAATATCCAGGATCGTCTCACGAAGCCGCCAGCAGTGCATGAAAAGGCTCTCGAAGCCCAGCGCATCCGCGCCAAGCCCGAGCCACAGGAGATGGCTGTGCAGGCGGGAAAGCTCATGCCAGATCGTACGCAGGTAGCTCGCACGGCGCGGCACATCGATCTCCATCAGCCCTTCGACGGCCTTCGCATAGCCCCAGCCATGCCCGAAGGAGCAGATGCCGCAGACGCGCTCTGCGACATAGATGAACTGCTTGAAATCGCGCTTCTCGACCAGCTTTTCCAGTCCGCGGTGGACGTAGCCGATGGACGGCACAGCGCGAACGACTTTCTCATCCTTCAGCTCCAGATCCAGATGGATCGGCTCCGGCAGGACCGGATGCTGCGGGCCAAAGGAAACGGTAGTGAGTTCAGCCATTGCCCTCCTCCTTCTTCACGACAGATGCATCGACGCCAAGACCGCTTCGAAGGTTCACCTTCACGGCCTGCTTTGCGTGGACGGCATTCGACAGGTCATGCCACGGCGTCTTCTGCGCGAGGTGGTAGAAATGCCCGCCATAGTCCACATCGGGCGCGATGAAACGGACATCCAGCCCGAAAAGATCGTGAATCTCATTCTCCCACACAAAGCCGTACCAGTACAGGCTCGTGATGCTCATGACGGAGCCGCCCAGCGCCGCGGTCAGACGCAGGTGGTAGAGAAAATAATTTTTGTCAAAGGTGTATGTCAGTTCGAAGCCCTCCGTGGTACGTGTGCAGAGGATCTGGACCAGGCGGCAGCCTTCTTTTTTGAATCGCGCCACACGCTCCAAGAGGTCTTCCGGGCGAATGGTGATAAACTGCTGTTTCATAGATGTTCTCCTTTGGGAGGGGGATAGAAATGGGTTCAGGGTTCAGGGTTCAGGGTTCAGGAGCGGCGCATAAAATAATGAAGCGCCGCAGAGTATAAATAGGGCGATGCCCGAAGGTTTGAGAAATAACAGGTTTCCCATTTGGGGTTTTCAAACATTGTCCGCCTGATCGCGAACGAAAAAGATTCGAGGGCTTCGCTCGAAATGACGATACGGGAGTCTGATATATCCCAGTCACCAGTCACTAGTCACCAGTCACTCCTAACCCCTAATCCCTGAACCCTCACTCTGCTTTCAAACTTCACGGCGCTTTATAAATATTTCGCACCGCACCATAACCTTGAACCCGCCAACCTGAACCCATCAACCTTTTCTCAGTTTCTTCTGCTTTTCTTCCAGCACGGAAAGGCCTTTTACGACGCCATCGATGATGGCCTCCGGACGTGCGGCGCAGCCGGGGACGTAGACATCGACGGGGATCGCCTTGTCCATGCCGCCAAGCATATTATAGCACTCGCGGAAGATGCCGCCGCTTGAGGCGCAGGTCCCGACGGCGATCACCACCTTCGGCTCCGGCATCTGTTCATAGATCTGGCGGACGACAGGCAGGTTCTGTGCGTTCACGCCGCCGGTGACAAGGAAAATATCGGCGTGCTTCGGGTCACCGGTATTGACGATGCCGAAGCGCTCCACGTCATAGAGCGGTGTCAGGCACGCAAGCACCTCGATATCACAGCCGTTGCAGGACGATCCGTCATAGTGGATCAGCCAGGGAGATTTCTTTTCAAAGCTCATACATGACCTCCGGAATGGAGTGAATTGGGATAGGGTGTTATTGGGTTCAGGGTTAGCCCACGGGACGTGCTGCCCTTTGATTGTGGGTGAAAGCCTCGCGCGCTCTCTAGTTAGGAGTTAGGAGTGGTGGTGCGGCGCATAAAAATATGGAAGCGCCGCGAGTATATATGGGGCGATGCCCGAAGGTGGTATTTAAATCACTAGTCACTAGTCACTAATCCCTAGCCACTAATCCCTAGCTACCAGTCACTAGCTGCTCATCCCTGTTTTCAAACTTGTGGTGTCGGCTTCGCCGCCATTTTATATGCGGTGCAAAGCGCGACGCCGCTCACTTGAACCCATCAACCTGAACCAGACAACCTTTATTTGAAGTACATCAAAAATGCAATATTCAGAAAGCCTGCCATGAGGCCGACAAGCCAGGTGGAGGCGAGCATGCGCTCCCACTTAATGCGGGCGCAGCAGTTGTCGATGAGGATCTCTGCGAAGAAAACGATCTCGCAGATGGCAAGGCCGAGAAGCCATGTCCACCAGGTATCCGATGCGAAGAAGAGGAGCACCAGCCCGAAGAGGAACACATTCTCATACCAGTGCGCGATCTCGACGACAGCCAGGGTACGGCCGGAGATCTCTGTCTTCAGACCGCCGATGAGCTCCTGATGCGCTTCATGCGACATGGAGATATCGAAGGGCGATTTCCTGAATTTAATGAGAAGGATGAAGCAGAGACCAAAGAAGATGCCCGGCATACGCAGGATATTCATATGGGCGCCCGTCAGGATGTCTCCGACGGAGAAGCTGCCGCTGGCGAGGTAAAAGCCGAGCGCCACCATGAGGAGCATCGGTTCATACGCCATGGTCTGCACGAGCTCACGCTCCGCGCCGATCTGGCTGTAGGGGGAATCGACGGCATACGCCGCGATGATGAGGCAGACACTCGCCATGGTCAGTGTGAATACGACGAGCAGGATATCGCCCTGCGCGAAGAAGAGGGTGCCTGTCAGAAGGACGAAAAGAAGGAAGCCGAAGATGTAGAAGCCTTCCGCCTTATTGACGGCGATCGGCTGCTTTCCCCACAGCTTCAGGAAATCATAGAAGGGCTGCAGGAGGGGCGACCCCTTTCTTCGCTGCATACGGGCGGAGATGATGCGATCGCACCCGGAAAGCAGTCCGCCGAGGATCGGCGCTAAGAGGAGGTACAGGAGACCCCCTGCGATAGGCATCAGGAAGTCAGACATGGAATGCACCTCCTAGAGACAAAGACAGCTCCATCAGGACGCAGGCAAGGGCTGCGGTGTAGCCAAGGAGCTTCATGCGGTCTTCACCGAACCAGCTCTCCAGATACCAGTTCCGCAATGTGACGGGGACGACACGTCCGCCGGCGCCGCGATAGGCATTGTCGCTTCCGAGGTTCTCCCCGGAAAGATTCGTGACGACCTGTTTCTTCTCGCGGCTTTTGCCGAAGCGAAGAGGCAGGACGACCAGGAGGAAGACCATGAGCGACATGATCCAGAGATTGCTCTGTGCGATGACCTCTGCCGTCGCATGATAGGTGAGTGCCAGGTAGGGGATGACGCCGTATTCCGAAATGAGCGGGAAGAGCACGCAGACGATGAGCGTCAGCGCTGCCAGCGTTTTGAGCGCCGTCCATTCGACGCCAAGGATCCCTCGCTCGCGGTTTTCATTCGTCGGGACAAAGGTCGTGATCTTGCCGAGCCACTTCGTCCAGTAGAAGAGCGTGGTCGCCGAGCCGTAGACGAGGACGAGGAGAAGCAGCGGCTGTCCTGCATCGACGAAGGCTTTCATAGCGGCCCACTTGGAGATCAGCATGCCGAACGGTGCGAGGAACATCCCGCAGATGCCGATCACCATGCAGAGCGAAAGGCGAGGCATGGAATTGAAGATCCCATCGAAATTCTCCAGATCGCGGCTGCCGAGCTGCTGCTCTGCGGTACCGACCGTGAGGAAGAGGAGAGACTTCGCGACTGCGTGGAAGATGACGATCATGATCGCCGTCCAAGCGGCTTCATAGGAGCCTGTGCCTGCGCAGCAGACGATCAGGCCGAGATTCGAGATCGTGGAATAGGCGAGCACCTTTTTCCCATCGGACTGGGAAATGGCGGCGCAGGAAGCGAAGAAGAAGGTGATCCCGCCCACCAGCATTGCCATGATGCCGACATGATTGTTCCCCAGGATCGGCGCGAGCTTGATGATGAGGAAGACGCCAGCCTTGACCATGGTCGAAGAGTGCAGGAGCGCCGAGGTCGGCGTCGGTGCCACCATCGCCCCCAGAAGCCATCCGGAGAAGGGCATCATCGCCGATTTTGTAAATCCGCAGAAGACGAGGAGCGCTGCGATAAGCTCGACCGGTTCACGGCTGCGGCCCAGATTCACCAAGAGAGACAGCTCGACCGTGTAGTATTTCTCCCCCAGAAGGACGATCGCCAATGCAAAGGCAAGCCCGCCCAAAAGGTTCATCCAGAGCGCCTTGCAGGAATTGTGGATCGCTTCATTCGTCTGCGAATAGCCGATCAGGAGGAAGGAGCAGAGAGACGTGATCTCCCAGAAGGTGTACATGAAGAGCAGATTGTTCGACATGACGAGACCGAACATCGCCGAAAGGAAGAGGAAGACCACGAAGAAGAAAAAGCCGCGCCGGTCAGGGATCCCCGCATGCTTTCGATGGTACTGCGCCATATAGCCCAAGGAGTACACCGCGATGAGTCCGCCGATGATGCCGGCGATCAGGATCATGATGATGGTAAAGTGATCGATGAGGAAATCCCATGATACATAGATGCGTTCACCCATATGCCATTCAAAGGCCGCCACGATCGCAAACTGCACAAGACCCAGAAGCGCGATGCTGTAGCGTTTGAATTTTTTCGCATAGTAGCAGACTGCCAGGATGACAAGGAAATCTGCCGCCAGCATCACCGCTTTCAGCAGCTCACTATCCACGCCGATCTTCACCGGCTCATCAAAGCAGGTGACGGCGACGGCAAGTGCGAGCCCCATCATCACCGCTGCCGAGCCTTTCACGAGCAGGTTGCGGAAGGAGGCATCGCGTGTCAAGAGCAGGATCACGGCCGTTGCAAACGGCAAAAGAAACAGCAAGAGGGGTAGAAGCATAAGATCGACCTCCGAAGTGACCATGAGAAATGAGAGAGTCTCTCAATAAGTGCATGTGATTTATATAGTGTGTATACATATTTTCGTATATTTTCGCCATTGATATATACTTTATACTAAATGAATCAACAATGCAAGCGCAAAATGATTTCGATCGACGCTAGGCAACACGAAAAAGGGCAGCTGCGACAAAATGCAAAAGCAGCTTGTCGTATCTGCCCTCTTTGGGAAGTGACTGGGAACTGGGGACTGGGAATTAGTAGCTAGGGATTAGGAATTAGGAGTGACTGGTGACTAGTGACTAGTGACTGGTGACTAAATACCACCTTCGGGCATCGCCACGATTGACACTCCGCGGCGCATTTCGTCATCCTGAGCGGAGTGAAATGTCGGATGTTCGATCATGTAAAGGCGGAACAGTGAGAACTGAGTCGAAGGATCTGGCGCCGCACCACCATTTCTCATTTCTCATTTCTAATTTAAAGAGCAGCATGCCCCAAAAACCATTGACTCACTGTTTCCCCAGCACATCCGCCATCACGCGCTTGAGCACCCTGATATCGAAGGGCTTTGCCACATGGGCATTCATGCCGAGCGCGGCGGCCTTCGCCTTGTCTTCGGCGAAAGCATTGGCCGTCATGGCGATGATGGGGATCTTCGAAAGCCTTGGATCCTCCAGATGGCGAATGATGGTGGTCGCCTTGTAGCCATCCATATTCGGCATCTGGATATCCATGAGGATGAGATCATACCAGAGCGGCTCTCGTTTCTCAAGCATCGCCAGACACTCGATGCCATCTCTGGCGCGCTCCACAAGAAGCCCCGCCTCCTTTAGAAGCTCTTCTGTGATCTCTGCATTGAGATCATTGTCTTCCGCAAGAAGGATGCGGCGGCCTTGGAGTGCGGTATCCGGCAGGGCGGAGCCTTCTGCAGGGAATGCCTCTTCCGGCCCTTTGGCGATGCGGTGCGGGATCCTGACCGTAAAGGTGGTGCCCTTGCCCGGCTCGCTCTCGACCGCAATGGTGCCGCCCATGAGCTCTGTCAGTTTCTTGGCGATGCCCATACCGAGGCCAAAGCCCGGCCGTCGGCTCTCCGTGCTGCTCCTCTCGCGCGTGAAGGCTTCGAAAATGTGCGCGAGGAATTCCTTCTTCATACCGATGCCATTATCCCGGATGGTCGTCGTGAAGAGCTCGATGCCCTCTTGGGCCGGAGCGGAGCAGATATCGAAAGACACCCTCCCTCCGGGCGGTGTGTACTTGCATGCATTCGAGAGAAGATTCAGCAGGATCTCCTGCAGCTTCACCTTATCGGCATAGATGAAGCGCTGCGGCGTCCGAAGCGTCCTTGTGAAGGAGATCTGTCTGTCCCTCATCTGATTTTCAAAAAGGCAGCCGACAGACTCATAGAGCTCTTTCACATCAATGATCGTCTCCTCGATACCGCTCTTGCCGCTTTCGATGCGCGCAAGCTCAAGGACATTGTTGATCAGAGAGAGCAGAAATTCACCGGACTTCTCGATCTTTTCTGTATAGTCCAGGATCCTCTCCGGCTCATCCTTGTACATGCGAAGCAGGTGGGAGAAGCCAAGGATCGCATTCATCGGCGTGCGGATATCATGCGACATATTGAAGAGGAAGGTGGACTTCGCCTTATTGGCGAGTTCGACCTGGCGAAGCGCTTCTTCCAGCAGCTGCTGTTTCTTCCTCTCCTCATGGATGATCTGATCCAGCGCGCGGTGGCCTATGATGACCTCAAAATGATCTTCATCCTGCTGGGAAAGCACCGCCCGCACTTCGAAATACTCATTCCCCGCAGGATTCGGACGCACATGGCAGCGGACGCTGTACATCTTATGCCGGAGAAGCTCCTCCTCGAGGCGAGAGGGTGAGAGGAGGACGGCCATCTCTTCGCGATCCGCCTCATGCACCAGATGCTCGCAGGCATAGCGGATCCATTCACTATAGCGATAATGCACATCCTCGAGCTTTCGCCCTATGTGCGTATCCTCCATGCCCCGGATCAGCTCGATGGTATCCTGCCGGAGATCCGTCAGGAAGATCACAGAGAAATCCTGCCCCAGTGCATTCATCACGGCCTGGTTCTGCATCTCCTTCTGCTTGGCGCGGTCGATGGGATTCACCATGTACAGGAGATCTTTCGCGCGCCCCTTCTCATCTCTCGTCTTCACGATGAATCGCGCCTGCCGCCACTCTCCCGTGCGCGCACGATATGTGGTCGTGATGGTGTCTTCCTGCGAAAGGCGCTTGACAAGCGTCCTCGTATCCACAAAATCGCGCATGTGGTCCCAATATTCCTCGGAAACGATATACTGCAGTATATCCTCAAATGCCTGCGACGCCGCACACACCTTCCCGCTCACCTGATACCCTTCACCGACACTAGCGATCCTCTCGCAGGTGTCTTTTTCCAGATCGATGAGGTAGATCACCCAGTAGATCTTGCTGATCGTAGAAATGACTTCATGCGACCGGCGTTCAGATGCGAGCGCCTCCTCGAGACACCGCTGGTGTCTGCCCTCTTCCCTGATCAGATCATCGATCGGCCGGATCCCGATGACGACCTTAAAGCTCGTCTCATCCTGATGCACGCGGATGGCCTTCAGCTCGAAGTATTCATTCCCCTCGCGGTTCCCTTTCGTACGCGCCCGATACGTGAACGTTTCCTTCTCCATCAGATGCCGCATCAGTCCCTCAGGGCCCAGCTCCCCATAGAAATCCCCACAGGACTCTTTCACCAGCAGATGATCGCGGATGTATGCCATGCGCGAGCGATAAGAGAGCTTCTCCTTGGCAGGCAGAGCCTCATCGATATCCATGCCATGGCTGAACATCCCCTGCTTCACGATCTCTATCGTATCTGTCTTGAGGTCTGCGAAACAGATCACCGTGTAGTCTAAGCAGAGCGACTGCAGGATCGCATTCTCCCTCACAAGATGACGGAACGCCTGCTCCATAGGAGTTCCCGGCTCCGACTCCGCACAGAGCGTCTTGTCGAAGTTTTTGATCGATGCGAGGCAGTAGCCCGGTGTCCCTGCCGGCATGATATGGAGATGGATGAAGCGCTTCGTCCTCTGGGCAAAGGTATCGAAATCCAGCGTCTTCCCGTGATAGGCCGCTTCGTAGTAGGGGAAAAGCCACTTGCCGCCGATCTTCGGCAAAAGCTCGATACCCGATCTGCCGAGCAGCTTCTCAAGAGGGATAGAGAGATGCTTTGCTTCCGCCTCATTGGCATAGGCAAAACGCCAGTCCACCGGTTTCCCCGCCTCATCCACCTCGACATGGATGACATAGATGGGCACCGGACTCTCCCAGACCGCTGCCCCCAGCATCTTCAAGTAGATCTCGTCCTTCATGGCTTCCCCCTTACGGCACGCACCAAAAAGCATGTATAAATTCTTCTTATTATACATGCCTGCACAGGAAAAAGAAAACGAAAAAGATCCCTCGGCTGCGCTCGGGATGACGAAACGGGAAAGGGCTATCTCGCATCCCTTTCATCCCACTTAGGAAGCCAACCTCCACCCCTTCGGGGCACCTCCTTCCGGGGAAAGGAGGGAGTATGCCGCCTTCTCGCATCGTCATTTCGAGCGAAAGCGAGAAATCTTTTTCGTTCGCGGTCAGATAAGCACTGTGAGGAGGAGGATCACGGGAAACACCGCACCTCCTACGACTTGGGAGGAAGGAGGGAGTATGCCGCCTTCCCGCATCGTCATTCCAGGCTCCTCACCACATCCTTTTTCTGGATGAGCCAGGCGGGGATCATCGCCGCGAGCGTGCCGATCACGGTCATAAAAGGGATGATAAGGAGTCCTCGCGGATCAGGCGCTGTTTCCATCACGACCGCCGCATGAGACGCGATGAGCTTCGCAGTGAGAGCGCCTCCGCCATAACCCAGAAGCCAGCCGGTGAAGGAAGCGGCGAGAAGGAGTATCGCCGCCTCCGAGAGCAGCAGCCGGCGAATGTCCCCCTTCCCTACCCCCAGTGCGCGCAGGAGCGCAAGCTCCGAGAGCCGGCCGAGCGTGCTCCAGTACATCGCCAAAAGTGTGATAAGGATGGAGACCGCCAGAAGACAGGCAGTCAAGATCCCCCAGAAATCCTTCGTCTGCCCCACCATCGCATAGAGAGAGACGATGGTCTGCGACGGGAAGAGCATCTGCACATCCTTCTGCCGCTGGTACAAAGAAAGAAGCTGCATCGCTTCCTTGTAGCCTTTCGGTACGACGAGAAGCGCCGTCACTTCCTTTTGCGCTTCGGCGGCCGTGCCATGCGCTTCCCACACGTCTCTGATATCCGTCAAAATCGCCGTGTCATACGGCCCCTTCACAGGAGCAAGGATCCCGACCACCTTCAAGGTATGATTATGCGCTCTTCCTTTCGCACTCGCTCCATGCACCGAGTGGAAGGTATCCCCTATGCGAAGTCCGGTGAGACGCGCCGTCTCGCTCCCGATGACGACATCCCCTTCCTCCGCAAAGCATCGTCCTTCAGCGATGGAAAGCCATGGGCCCTTCTTCTTATCCGGGCGAAAATCAAAAATATCTGCGTTCGTCCCGGCGATGCGAAAGCCCCGGTAATTATCCCCGAAGGCGAGCGGATACACCGCCTCCGTGTGCGGATCGGAAGCGAGCTTCTCCACATCGTCATGGGTGATATTTCCGATCGGCTTGTCCCGAAGGAATACCGTATTCAGCACCAGCTGGTACGAGGAACCCTTCGCTCCGACAAGGATCGGAAACGGAGAGACCGCACGATTGATGCCATCATAGAGCCCGCCCGCCGTCTGCAACAGAAATACAGGCAGCGCACAGGCGAGTGCGATCAGAAAGAGCAGGATCAGCCGTGTGAGCGGACGGCGGATGAATGAAAGAAAAGCCAGATGAAGCATGGGATACATTCTCCTTTAATAGAGTCAAAGGGTTCAGCGGGTTCTACAGGTCCAGAGGGTTCAGGGTTGTGGTGGCGGCTTCGCCGCAAAAAAAGAAAGCCAACCCCGCCTCGCTGCGCTCGGCAGCCCCTTCCAAGGGAAGGGGCTTGCGTGGATACTCCCTCCTTCCTATGGAAGGAGGTGCCCCAAAGGGGCGGAGGTTGGATGGGGAAAGCGGTATTTTTGTATCGCAACCTTCCCCTCGAGGGGAAGGTGCCCCGTAGGGGCGGATAGGGCAAGGACGGTATGAAAGACAAAGGCGTTGATGTCTTCCAATCTCCCAGTCTCCCAGTCTAAATCCCTAGTTTCCAGTCCCCAGCCACTATTTCCCCAGCACCAGTCTGTTTGCAAACCGTGCCTGCACCTTCTCGTCATGCGTGGCGCAGAGGAGCAGGCAGCCGCTCTCGTATTGGTACTGCAGGAGCTTTTCTACGATGAGCTCACTGTTTGCGCGGTCCAGGCTCGCAGTCGGTTCATCGGCCAAAAGGACGGCAGGCTTCCGGAGGATTGCACGAAGGAAAGCGACACGCTGCGCTTCTCCGCCGGAGAGCGCGTCCGCCTTTCGTGGTGCGTACTCAGAAAGTCCGACAGAAGCAAGCAGGCACTCGGCCTCTTCCCGGGTGAGTGTCTTTCCCGCAATCGATGCGGAGAGACGGAGATTCTCGAAGACGGTGAGATAGGGCATGAGCATGGGCTTTTGGAAAATGCAGCCGATCTCTTTCGCACGGAAATCACATTTCTCTTTCTCCCTCAGCTTTGCGACGTCCTTCCCATCTACCACGATCTCGCCCGATGTCGGCGTGAGCAGGCCGCTCACCGCATGGAAAAGCGTCGATTTCCCGCTCCCCGAGGGGCCGATCAGCGCCCATGGTGCATTCGTAAGACGTGCATAGGGAAGATCCAGTGCACGGATCCTCCCCGCACCATCCGGATATTCACAAATAAGGTTTCTGATTTCGATCATGATGGAGCCTTTCAGGAATGAGCGTTCAAGGATCAGGGCGTTTTCTTTGGCGCCTCACCGCCATTCCTCCTTCTGAATCAAAAAAGAGGCCCCGATCTTTCGGTGCCTCTTTATAGGTAAACGAGGTTCCGGCTGGAGAAATCAGCTGTCAATCGATGTGGCTCGAATACGCAGCTGGCTCACGAATCCGGTTTCTTCATCTGTTTCACTCCCGATCTCCAAAGTGCCCGTAACCGTGATGGGAGTATCGTAGGGGAGAGCGGTGATGGAGTCATCTACCTTGACTACGATGATGTTATCGGGCCAGTCTGCGTCACTGGAACAGAAGGGGCAGACGGACATCGGGACTTCCGTCAGAACGAAGAAATGTATGGTCGGTGTCAGTGGAGGGGCCATGAAGCCCGAGATCGTCACTTCGCCGCCTTCAAGGCTCATCGTCTTGTCCGAAAAGGTCAATCCCTCTGCGGAGTAGCCGGAGTAGATCTCGTCAAAGGAGTAATCTTCCGCGGCTGCAGGCAGGGTGACTGCCCCGGCCAGGGCGAGCGCCATAAAGGAATGCCTGATGAGGGAAAATAGTGATCGTAACAATAGGATACATCTCCTGAGAAAGAGGATTCCGGATGGGCGATCCATGAGGACCTTCAGTGCCGCCTCCCGGAAAGCGGTAGCACGCTATCCCCATCCCTCTTTATTTTGCTTTTTTATTTCCATCGATCCCCAAGGCTCTCATGATACCAAAGAAGACTTCGGTATTATCCATGGTGCCGTGGAAATATTCGGAGCCGGGGCCGCCGGCATTGAGAAGAATGTCGTCAGCGGAATGGCATTCCTGCGGATCAGACTTCGGCGTATTGGCCGGCATGAGTTCTGCCGGATCCCCCGGATGGATGCGAGCCGGATTTGCCTTGGAGGAAGCCGTGGTCACCTGATGGTATTCCACCTTTTCACCGTTCTGCACAGCTTCTTCCTTGGTTTCCTTGGTAGCCAGCGCCGGCGGGGTCGGTGTCTTCATGAAATGATAGTTTTCATAGTATTCCGGATGGTTGGCATACTGGATAGCGAGGGTGACATCCGGATCCGGGTTATCCGGGAAGCCATCTTTATTGGCATCCTTGAAGGTCGGGAAAATGGAATCGGCATACACTCTGACTGCCTGTGTACCCTTCTTGCCATCTCTTTCATGGTAGGTACCGCTGATGGACATGCCGTGTGCATGATCTGCCAAAACGATAATCAAGGTATCATCGCCATGCTCTTTGGCCCAGTTTTCCGCATATTCGATGGATTTATCAAATTCGATAGTATCGTAAGCCGAACGCTGCCAGTCCATGACATGGAGCTGCTTATCGATGGAAGCACCTTCGATCATTGCGAAGAAGCCATTCGGATTCTTGGAGAGTATATCCAGTGTTTTCTTTGTCATGTTCATCAGGTTCGGCTGGTCCGTGAAGCCCTTCAGCACCTTCGGATTCTTCTCCATTTCACGATCGATGTAAACATTCATCGTGCTGGTATGGAAGAGACCGAGGAGCGGCTTGTCTGTCGGCGCCTTCATGAGGTCGGTAGAGTTATCGACGAAGGTATAGCCCTTGTTTTTGAATTCTTCGATGACATTCACCTGGTCTTTTCTCTTAGAACCGGGTACATCCTTAGGGATGTAGCGAGCCGAGCCGCCGCCCAGGATGACATCTGGTCTATGGTAGTCTTCGAGGTAGTCCTTCGCGAGGAAATCCTGCGCCGCTCTTCTTCTGGTGTGACCGACCATCGCTGCCGGGGTCGCATCGGTGGATTCCGCCTGTGTGACAAGACCGATGGACATGCCGCGGGTACGTTTCAGGATCTCAGAGACATTTTCTACCTTCGGATCATCGAGCGGATCTTTGGTGGAGTCTTCGTAAACGCCCATGGCATTGACAACAGACTTGTGACCTGTTGCATAAGCGGAAGCGGAGTTTGCACTGTCGGTGACGAGGGAGTCATAGCCGGACGTGGTGATGACTGCATTGTGCGCGAGCTTTTCCATCGCGAGCAGGTCATTGTACTTGCCATTCGTCATGCCCTTGGAAAGGATGCGGGCCACTTCACGCGCCTGCAGCGACATGCCGTCGCCGACGAAGAGGATGACATTCTTTGCTTTCTTCTGTGCGACTTCATGCACCACCTGATAGGAAGCAGCCGCCTTGGAAACGCCGAGACTGTCCTTTGCGGAAGCTGCGACTTCCACCTTACCCGGCTTCGCAAAGGTCACGTCATCGATACGGAACGAGGTGACGCCATTACCAAGATCCTTCACTGCCGCTTTCTTGCCGAAGAACTTTTCAGCCGGAACGCCGTTGATCGTCACGTCGACATTCTGAAGGTTTTTCGCATTGGAAACTTCGACATCAAAGTCGAAACGTGCGCCGCTCCAGAATTTTGCGGTATCTACCGGAAGAATGCGAATATCCGATGCCTGTGCCTGAAAGACGCCCCCCAGAATGGCACCGCCGGCCAGAAGACCGAGAACTGCTGCTTTCATGATATGTTTTCTCATTATTTTCTCCTTTAAAATCGCAAAGAGAAAGGATGCCTGCCATTGATGCTTTCCTCGCGCCACTGTCACCGCTTCTCTTGCTGTGTTTATAATCACTGTAAGGCATTACTGCAATAAATATGACAGGCTTCTGTATAGAGGAAGAAAAACTTTCATTAAAAAACGCGGTATTTCCATAGAAAAGTTGAAATACCGCCGAGGATCGTAAAGAAAATGTATGAGAGACAGGGAAAGCGCCTTCTCCCTCCCGCCCCTTTTTCCCATTTAAATACCCGCACCGGATGGCGGCCGGTGCGGGCTGTATTTTTGGAGTCTTCGGAATGGTCTAGTCATAAGACCATAGGACTATGATCCTATGAGAATGCGGAACGGAACAAGCATATGTTCCTCAGAGATCCACCGTTGACAGCCGGTTTCATTCTGCCGGACCGCAGCCGGCAAGGAGAGATGGGAGCGCAGGATGGAAAATCATACAGGAACACATAAGGAAAGCACTGATCTCATGCGGAAAAGAAGAGCAAGCCTTGGTAAAAGGCGTGCGGAAACGCAGATGCGCTATGACTTCTACGGCCCCCGACTCTGGTGCCTTGGGAGTCATGTCACGCTGCGAGGCCGCCCTCATTCTTTCTTTCCTTTGCGTTCTTCCGCACCGGCTAGACAGATTTACCGGAGAGGACAGACAGAGCATCCCAAAGGCCTTCCCTGTGAAGCGCGGGAAAACGCTCCCGGATCCTCCGTCTCACAGTCGAAAATTTCGGAGACGAAGCTCATGAAAGAGAGTCTGCTCATTTCTCAGGCGATCGCTGCACCCACCTGCCGATCTACTTTATCGGCGGCAAATGCCCCGGGCTCCTGATCCACACGCAGAGTTCTTTCGGACAGATTTTCTCATCAAACGATCTGACATGTCTACTTGGTTCTATTATACACCATTTTTCACTTGAAAAAGTGAACAATTTGACCTGCATGACAAAAGCCCCGCCGCCGCGGGGCTTTTCTGGCTATCGAAAATTTCTTGAGACGCTTATGAGAAACGAGGTTACGTGCCGTCCCATTGACCGCAGACGAAAGAGGGAGAGGTTCTATGGGTTCAACGGAGGCGGTGCCAGATCCTTCGACTCAGTTCTCACTGTTCCGCCTTTACATTATCGAACATCCGACATTTCACTCCGCTCAGGATGACGAAATGCGCCACGAAGCATAAATAATGGCGATGCCATGAGCTGGCATGCCAGTCACTAATCCCTAGCCACTAATCCCTAGCCACTAATCCCTAACTACTCATCCCTGCTTTCAAACTTTTTGGGCTATCCTTTTCCCGTATCGTCATCCCGAGCGCAGCCGAGGGATCTTTCTTGCACTGCGGTCAGTATCACATAGGCACTGGCAGGGAAACGGCGTCTTGGTGCCACGTATTTCTGCGTTCACACATGCATCGTTTATCGGTCTGCAAGGAAGATTTCTCGCTTCGCTCGAAATGACGATACGAGAGTCCCCCTAGTATTGCGTTTTCTAAACAACTGGCATTTAAGTCAACATCCAAATCAAGTTAGGAGTGAGGAGTGAAGGTACGGCGCATAAAATGAGGAAGCGCCGCGGAGGTTTGAAAACTAGCGGCTTTCTCGTATCGCAAACCTAATCCCTAGCTACCAGTCACTAGTCTCTAGTCCCCAGCCACTACTCGTTTTGTTCCGCGAGTGCCTTCACGAGATGATATACCTCCGCAAAGGGCAGATGGTTTTTTTCTGCGATGGCCTTCACCGATTCATACTCGGGGTAAAAGCGTCTCTCCCCGGGGAGGGCGACTTCCTTCACCTCCGCGATGCCGAAGGGCGTTTCCACCTGCTTCTGGTTGCGGTGAAGGATGGAGCGCATGACGCTCGGAAATTCGCGGATACCGATGGTCGTCGTTTCTTTGAAGATGATGTCTTCAAGCTCTTCCATCCTGCTCTTCTTGCAGATCACGGTGAGCTCCCACGCGGGACGGTTCTTCTTCATGTAGACCGGGCTGTAATGGACATCGAGCGCGCCGGCCTGCATGAGGCGGTCGATGGTATAGCCGAGCGCTTCGCCGGTGCTGTCGTCGATGTCGGTCTCGAGCTTCACGATCTCATCCTTGCCCTCTTCCATGGCATTCCCTTCGATGAGGTATGCGCGAAGGATATTCGTGCGCTCGGTGTAGGCTCTCTTGCCTGCGCCAAGGCCTGTACGCACGATGCGGAAGGCTTTCGGCAGCTGGTGCGTCGTGCAGATGGCCGCCGCGATGGCTGCGCCGGTCGGCGTGACGTATTCCCCCTTCGCCTCCATGATGGTGAGCGGCATATCGTAGGCTTCGATGATATTCATGGTCGCCGGGACGGGGACGGGCAGCACGCCGTGCTGGCAGCGAACGGTGCCTCTGCCCTCGGTGAGGCAGGGGATGATGACATCCGTGATCCCCAGGCTGTCAAAGGTGACCGCCGCGGCAATGATATCCACGATGGAGTCGATGGCGCCGACTTCATGGAAATGCACTTCTTCCAGCGGCATGTGATGGGCGAGAGACTCTGCTTCCGCTACGATGTGGAACATCTTGCCCGCCAGTGCTTTCGCTGAGTCTGTCATGTCTGTCGCGTCGATGATGTCTAAGATCTCTGCCAGATGGCGTCCGTGGTGTTGGTGATGCTCATGCTCATGGTGATGATGAGGCTCTTCGCCTCCGTGTCCGTGGCAATGATGCGCCTCTTCCTCTTCATGGCAATGGCAATGATGTGCTTCCTCTTCCTCATAGCAGTGGCAATGAGGCGCTTCCTCGTCCTCATGGCAGTGGCAATGATGCGCTTCCTCGTCCTCATGACAATGGCAGTGATGCGCTTCCTCGTCCTCATGGCAATGGCAATGATGCGCTTCCTCATCCTCATGGCAGTGGCAATGATGCGCTTCTTCTTCCTCATGACAGTGGCAGTGATGCGCTTCCTCGTCCTCATGGCAATGGCAGTGATGCTCTTCTTCCTGTGGGGCGGCAGCGGTCACAGGCGCCGGGCCATAGAGGTAGGCCATATCATGGTCATGATTTTCATGGGCTGCATCCAAAATGACATTGAAATCACAGCACGCAATGCCGGATTTCTTGACGCTGGAGATCTCCACCATGAAACCGTCCGCGGGGATGGAATTCAGCGCGCGTTCCAGCGCCTCCGGGTCTGCCCCGAGGTCAATCATCGCTGCGACGAACATATCTCCGCTGATGCCGGAGGAAGTTTCAAGGTATAATGTTTTTCCCATATGGTTTCTCCTTGTTGGTTGTTGATTATTGGTTGGAATCAGGAGTGACTGGTGACTTGCATGCTAGTAGCTAGGGTCTAGTGGCTAGGGATTAGGAGCTTCGAGTGACTGGTAACTTGAATACGACTTTCGGGCATCGCCCCGTTTCGTCATCCTGAGCGGCGAGAAACGTCGTATGTGAGAGTACGAATGCCAGAACAGCTGCGACCTGAGCCGAAGGATTTCGGCGAAGCCGCCACCTTCATTCCTCATTCCTAATTTCTAATTATGGCACGTAATCATAACAAGAAATATGGCGATATGGTTACTTTCAAATCCGTCCCATTTCCGCCAATCGGTTGATCTGTGTCGCCACATAGCCGGCACCGAAGCCATTGTCGATATTGACGGTGACGATGCCGTTCGCGCAGGAATTGATCATCGTCAAGAGCGCCGAAAGGCCGTGGAAGCTGGCGCCGTAGCCCACCGACGTCGGCACCGCGATGACGGGATTCTTCACGAGTCCGCCGATGACCGAGGCGAGCGCCCCTTCCATGCCTGCCACTGCGATGACACAGTTCGCGCGGCGCACGATCGCCTCCTTCGAAAGGATGCGGTGGATGCCGCTGACGCCCACATCATAGACACGTTCGACATGCGTCCCGAAGTACTCTGCCGTCTGCGCCGCTTCCTCTGCGACGGAAATATCTGCCGTGCCGCCCGTGCAGATGGCCACGCAGCCGATGTGCTCCTTCTCCTTTTCCAGCTTCAGGATGTGCGACACCGGGTCATAGGAAATCTCCGGCAGGAATTCCTTCACGATCTCATATTGGTGGGGAGAGGCGCGGGTGCCGAAGACTTCCCCCTCCACCTCATAGAGCCTTCGGAAGATCTGTCCGATGAATTCGTCAGATTTCCCCTGGCAGTAGATCACTTCTGCAAAGCCGGAACGCTTCTTCCGATCCGTATCGAGCTTGGCAAATCCCATTTCCTCATAGGATCGCTCCGCCGGATTCTCACGGATGAGCGCCTCTGCCGCAGAGAGCGACAGCGCGCCGGACTTCACTTGGGTCAATATTTCTTGAATACTCATATATGTGTCCTTTGGTTGATTGGTTGTTGGTTCAGGGTTCAAGGTTCAGGGTTAGTCCACAGAGCGTGCTGCCCTTTGATTGCGTTTGAAAGTTTCGTTTGAATGAGAAATTAGAAATGAGAAATGCGAAATGGTGGTGCGGCGCATAAAAATAAAGAAGCGCCACGGAGTATAAATAGTGGCGATGCCCGAAAGTAATATTCAAGTCACCAGTCACTAGTTACTCAAGGCTCCTAATCCCTAATCCCTAGTCACTAGTCACTATTTCCCATCCATCGACCCCGAGCGGAACCCTTCCAGGTCCATGGTCACGTAGCGAAAGCCCAGCGCATGAAAGCGCGCGATGACTGCCTCACGATTTTCCACGAGCTTTGGGAGCTGCGCGGGGAGCACCTCGATGCGGGCGATATCCCCATGGCAGCGCACGCGAAACTGCAAAAAGCCCAGATCGAAAAGCAGCTGCTCAGCCGCTTCAACCGCGCGGAGCTTCTCCTCCGTGATCTTCGTGCCATAGGGGAAACGGGTCGCCAGACACGCAAAGGATGGCTTATTCCATGTGGGAAGTCCTTCCTTCTCCGACAGGATGCGGATCTCCTCCTTCGTAAGCCCCGCCTCCTTCAAAGGGCTCACGACGCCCAGCTCGGCAAGCGCTTTCAGCCCGGGGCGATAGCCCTTCGTATCACTGAAATTTGTCCCGTCGATGATATAAGCGATCTGATGCTCCTTCGCCAGCTCGCCAAGAGACGAGAAGAGATAGGTCTTGCACCAGTAGCAGCGATCCTTCGGATTGTCAGCAAAGCCCGGCGCAGCGAACTGGTCTCTTTCCACGATCACCTGCCGGATGCCGCGGGACGTGCAGAAATCCTTCGACTCTTCGATCTCACGCGCGGGGACGGAATTCAGTTTCATCGTCACCGCGACAGCCTTATCGCCGAGCACCTTGCAGGCCTCATGAAGAAGAAAGGTCGAGTCCACACCGCCGGAAAAAGCGACGGCGGCCGAGCCAAGTGTTTTCAAATGTGCTTCAAGCGTTTTCTGCTTAAGAAGAATGCTTTCATGGATCATAGGAGAGTCTCCTTTGTTAGGGTTTAAGGTGCAGGGTTCAGGGTTAGCCCGTGGGACGTGCTGCCCTTTGATGGTGGGTGAAAGCCTCGCGCGCTCTCTAGTTAGGAGTTAGGAGTGGTGGTGCGGCACATAAAAATAGGGAAGCGCCGCGAGTATATATGGGGCGATACCCGAAGGTAGTATTTAAATCACTAGTCCCTAGCTACTAGTCCCTAGCTACTAGAATCCAGTCACCCGAAAATATACTTCTTTCGCGTCTTGAAAAGCAAGACAAAAAGTCCGACGGCCGTGACGAACCAGCTCAGCGGATACACCGTCATAAGGCAGTCAAAGCTGGGGATGGCAGGAAATACGGCCCACATGTACAGGATACGGAAACCGCAGATCCCGACGATCGTGATGAGCGCCGGAGAAAGTGAATTGCCAAAGCCACGGAGATAGGCGGAGATCATTTCGATGGCCAGATTCAAAGGCTCCGCCAGAATGATATAGCCCATGCGGGTGACGCCATAGCTGATGACCATCACATCGCTGGTAAAAAGCGCAAGCAGTGATGGCGAAAAATACAGGATGGGCGCTCCGATGATGACGCAGACGACCAGATTCTGCAAGGTGGTGATGACCCCGACGCGGCGGCAGCGCGCCATGTCGCCGGCCCCGTAGTTCTGCCCGACGAATGTCGTACATGCCTGCCCGAACGCATTGACAAAGATATAGCAAAGAATATCCAGATTGAACGCCGCCGCCGTTGCCGCCATGACATCCGCGCCAAGGCTGTTGATCGCCGACTGGATCACGATGTTCGACAAACAGAAGACCGCCGCCTGCAACCCGGCCGGTGTGCCGATGCGAAGGATCTCCCGTAAAATATACAGATCAAAGAACGATGCCCTGCATTCCAGATGGATCACATGCGTGCTGCGAAGCAGGATCGTCACCAGCATGGCGGAAGAAAGAAGCGTCGCACATGTCGTAGAGATCGCCACAGCTGCCACGCCCTGATGAAAAAACGCCACCAGCGTGTAGCTGATGATGACCTTGATGACCCCTGCCACCGCTAGACAGAAGAGGGGCGTCTTCGTATCTCCCTGACTTCGGAAAATGGCAGACGCAAAATTATAGACCAGGATCCCCGGCAGAGCCAGGAAAAAAATGCGCAGATACTCTGCGGAGAGCGGCATGAGCGCATCCGGCACCTGAAGCAGCGAGAGCAGCGGCTCTGCGACAGCTTCGCTCAGACAGGTCATCACGATTCCTGCGGCAAGCGCAAAGGCAAGCGTCGAAAAGACCGCCCGATGGATCCCCTCCCGATTTTTCTTCCCTGTCATTTGGGAAATCACGACATTTGCCCCGATCGAAATGCCGATGAAAAATGTCACGATGAAACCGATGATGGGCGTATTGCTCCCGACAGCCGCCATCGCTTCCTTCCCGACAAACTGCCCCATGATGATGGTGTCGATGGTATTGAACACCTGCTGCAGCATGCCCGTCAGTGCCAGAAGCAGCGCAAAACGGATCGTTTTCCTTCCGATCGGTCCATGCGTCATATCTATTTTTTTCATATATACCTCTTACCCGGCAGGCGAAGGACAGCGATCGGGGGAAAGGGAAATCATCTCTGCGCCCCGAAGCCGCCGGATGGCCTGCTACATATATTTCTTATTATATCATTCCTGACAACCTGCCTTGCAAGCGCAGTGCCTCTTGCCAAGACCGGCCATTGGCTCTATGATATAGAGGAATACAAATGTATGCAAATACCTTCTGGCTATCGAAAGGCATGCCTAAACAGTGACTGGTGACTGGATTCTAGTAGCTAGGGGCTAGTGGCTAGGGATTAGGAGTGGCTGGTGACTAGTGGCTTGGAGACATCCGACTCCCGTATCGTCATTTCGAGCGAAGCCCTCAAATCTTTGTCATTCGCATTCAAGTGGTCGATGTCAGGAACCCCCAAACGGGAAGCCTGTTATTTCAATAACCTTCGGGCATCGCCCCGTTTACAAAAATCGACGCGAAGCGTCGCTCCGCCTAAGCCTTCCCCCGCATGGGGAAGGCTGACGATACGAGAATCGCATTGTCTAAAATGGCGGCGAAGCCGCCACCACAATCCTGAAGTTTGGAAGGCAGGAATGAGTGGCTAGGGATTAGGAGCCGCGAGTGACTAGTGACTGGTGACTAGTGGCTTGAATACTACTTTCGGGCATCGCCCCATATATACTCGCGGCGCTTCCATATTTTTATGTGCCGCACCACCACTCCTAACTCCTCACTCCTCACTAGAGAGCGCGCGAGGCTTTCACCCACAATCAAAGGGCAGCACGTCCCACGGGCTAACCCTGAACCCTGAACCCTGAACCCTGAACCCTTGTCCCTTTATTGATTTCCTCTAAGGAGGCATCGCTTATGGATCTATTCGGACACGAAGACCCGGAAGAATATATCGTCCGCCGCAGGCAGGAGATGGAGCGCCCCAGCGGCTTTGCCACGCACGAAGCGCTGAAGGAAGCCATCACCTCCTGCAGCCGCTGCCCGCTTCGCCGCGAAGGCGGTCTTGGCCCCGTGCTCTCCACCGGCCCTGCGGATGCCCCGCTCATGATCGTCGGCGAAGGCCCCGGGGGTGTCGAGGATGACTACGGCGGCCCTCTGATCGGCCCCTCCGGGCAGCTGCTGGACAAGGCGCTCGCCTCCGTCGGCATCACCCGCGACCATGTCTACGTAACAAACATCGTAAAATGCCGTCCGCGCGGCAACCGCACCCCCACCATGGACGAAGGGCATTTCTGCGGAAGCATCTGGCTTTTGCAAGAGATCGCACTCGCACGCCCTGCCGTCATCATCGGTCTTGGCAAAGTCGCACTCCGCTTCTTCCTGGGCCGCGAAGCCGGCATCATCCGCTCCCGCGGTCACTGGATCGATTTCCATGGCATCCCCGTCATGCCGACCTTCCATCCCGCTTACCTTCTCCGCCAGAGCGGCCGCGCACTGGTCGATGCGAAATGGCAGGTCTACTACGACCTCAAAGCCGCCAAGGAACGCGCCGCTGCCCTCCGTCCTGACTGGGTATGGCAAAGCGACACCCCGCCAAACCTTTTGGAAGAGCTTGCCGCAGAGCGCGCGAAACGGCACTCCCAGGGGTGATTTCCTCCCCGATCCCCCATAGCTTCTGTAAGAAAGGACCCTTATGCATACACTCTTGACCATCCTCATCGGCCTTGCCATCGCTAGCTGGTTCCTCTACTGCCTCTACCGCATGCTGCGCGGCGCGCGCGGCAGGGACTGCGCCAGCTGTCACCTCGCCGGCGGCTTTGACTACAAAAGCACCGCGCCTGTCAAGCCCGCTGCCATGAAGCGCAAAGAGATCGTCACTGACACCGGCCATCTCATCATCGTCGACGAAGAAGCTGCCAGAAGGCGGCGCGAACGGATACGGAGGATGATGGAGGGGAAATGACGGGGACTGGCAGCTGGTGGCTAGTGACTGGTGACTAGGAGCCTCTCGTATCGTCATTGAAAGCGTTGCCGAGAAATCTTCCTTGCAGACCGATAAACGATGTATGTGTGAACGCAGAAATACCTAGCCCCAACCAAGACGTCGTTCCCCTGCCAGTGCCTATGTGATACGGAAGAAAGATCCCTCGGCTGCGCTTTCGATGACGATACGGGAAAGGGATACCCCCAAAAAGTTTGAGAAAGCAGGGATGAGTAGCTAGGGATTAGGTGTCGCAAGTGACTGGCATGCCAGCTCATGGCATCGCCATTATTTATGCTTCGCGGCGCATTTCGTCATCCTGAGCGGAGTGAAATGTCGGATGTTCGATCATGTAAAGGCGGAACAGTGAGAACTGAGTCGAAGGATCTGGCGCCGCACCACCATTCCTAATTCCTCATTCCTAATTCCTCATTCAAGAAAAGATCTCATCCCCATCAAGGGGCAGCACGCCCCCAGGGCTAACCCCGAACCCTGAACCCTGAACCCTGAACCCTGAACCAAAAAACAGAGCCCTCTTTTGCAAGCAAAAGAGGGCTCTGTTTTTTTACAATGTCCGTCCCATATCGACGGCCATCTGCTTATCTCTTTCCGGCGAACGGCCGGCGATAGTGAGATAGCCTCCGATCATCGCGCCATTGAGCCCCGCCGAGAGGGCAAAGGCCTGCATGTCACGGAGCGAATTCTCACGTCCCGCGCATACGCGCATGATGACGTGAGGCAGGATGAAGCGGTACATGGCGAACATCCGAAGGATATCGATCGGCTTCGGAGGCTTATTCTTGCCAAAGGGCGTTCCCGGGATGGGATTGAAAATATTGAGCGGCACAGAGGTGACGTGATGCTCACGCAGGGCGAAGGCCATGTCTATCCGGTCTTCATCCGTTTCCCCCAGCCCGAAGATGCCGCCGGAGCAGACCTCCAGACCCGCCTGCTGGATGCGGCGGATGTGCGCTTCCTTTTCCTCATAGGTGTGCGTGGTGCAGATGGCGGGGAAATGGCGCTTTGCCGTTTCCAGATTGCAGTGGATGCGCTGGCAGCCTGCCGCCTTCAGCGTCTTCAGCTGCTCTTCGGTCAGAAGTCCGAGCGAGCAGCAGACGGAGAGCTTCGTCTCTTTGCTGATCCGCTGCACCGCTTCTACAATGGAAGCAAACTGCACGGGATCGCTCTGCCCGCGGCCGGAGGTGACGATGCCGAAGCGTTCTGCGCCATAGGCCTCCGCCTGCTTGGCTTCGCGGAGCAGATCCTCCGGGCTTCTTAGCGGATACTCCTTCACGCCGGTGTGATACCAGCCCGACTGCGCGCAGAACTTGCAATTCTCCGTACAGCGTCCGCTTCTGGCATTCACATCGCTGCAAAAGCGCATCTGATCGCCGCAGAATGCCTTCCGGATCCTGTCTGCTGCCGCAATAAGGAAGAAAGGCTCCTCCTTTCCGGCCGCAAAGAGCGTCTCTGCCTCCTCCCTGGAGATCTCTCTCCCCGCGAGCACCTGATCCATACACCGCGTGATGGTTGCTATATGTTCATCCATGATTTGCCTCACCATTTTCTTTCAGGAAAACACCGATTCGGTCTAAGGAAACACTGATTAAATCGTTGTCAGATTTCATTCTTGGATTTTTATACAGAGCGAGGAATCATCTGACGCGAATAGCGAGCTATTTAAGGAAGATGATGACGAAGCTATGTATAAAAATCCATGTGAAATCCGACTCTGCGATTTAATCAGCGTTTCCTTAACCCTTGCACGATCCCGCAAACAGCAGGCGGAAGGTGTGAAGGTGACAGCCTTATCCCTCAACGCATGATACCTGCGGTGCGGATCAGCGTCCTCGCTTCCTCTTCTGTGATCGCTCCGCCATTCAAAACCTTTTCCGTCCACTTCAAAATCTGTTCGCAGCTGCTTTCCATTTTTTAATCCTCCGACCGCATGGCCGGGTCTTGCCTTTGTCATACGTAATAGAAATATTCGTGTTTGACAATGGGAATATTTCTATGCATTTGTGCTGGTTATTGTAAAATCGGGACTGGAAATCAGATGTCTGATGTCTGATTTCCAGTCCCGAGTCACTCTCAAAGCTTCGGTGTCGTCATGGAACGTCCGAGATCCTCCGTCATGCGGATATCTTCCTTCGGGTCACGGCCGCCTGTCGTCAGATAGCCGCCCACCATGATGCCGTTCAGCCCGCCTGTCAGCGCATACGCCTGCAGGCTTCGCAGGTTCACCTCACGGCCGCCTGCGGTGCGGATCAGTGCCTTCGGCAGGACGAAACGGAACATCGCAAACGTGCGGAGCACCTCCAGCGGCGGCAGACGCTTATTCGTATAGAAAGGCGTCCCCTTCACCGGATTCAGGATATTCAGCGGTACCGAGTCGATATGCATCTCCTTCAGGTGGAAGGCCATCTCCACCCGCTGATCCAGAGACTCCCCGAGCCCGATGATCCCGCCGGAGCACACACGGATCCCTGCCGACTGCGCGGTATGGATGATATCCTCCTTATCCTCCATCGTGTGCGTCGAGCAGATCTCCGGGAAATAGGAAGGCGACGTCTCGATATTGCAGTGGATGCGCGTGATGCCCGCCTCTTTCAGCTGGAGTGCCTGCTCCTTGGAGATCAGTCCCAGCGAGCAGCACACTTCGATCCCCACCTGCTCTCTGATCTTCTTCACGATGTCGATGATCTCATCGAACTCATTCGGATTATCCTGGTTACGGCCGGAAGTCACCAAAGAGAAACGAACAGCCCCTGCTTCCTTCGCCTTCTTCGCTGCCGCAAGGATCTCCTCCTCCGGCAGAAGACGGTACACCTTTGCGCCCGTGTGATACCAGCCCGACTGCGCGCAGAACTTGCAATTCTCCTGACAATGCCCGCTTCTTGCATTGATGATCGCACAGAAATCCACCGCATTCCCATTGAACTTCTGGCGAATCTTATCGGCCATCGCAAGCAGCAGCATGGTATCCTCATCCTTCGTGCGGATGAGACTCTTCGCTTCCTCCTGCGTGATCTCACCCCCATCCATGACCTTCTCCGCCAATCTGATGATCTCTGCACAAGCACTTTCCATGATGATTCTCCCTTTCCTTCATTCCTTCGGGCCACTCGCCCCTTTGAATTGTTACCTTGTAGGTAAGTATAGAATAAACAATCAGATGTGTCAATCAAGAAAATAATTGCAGTTGACAATGAAGAGGGGAAAGCGGGTTCTATAGGTTCAGAGGGTTCAGAGGGTTCAAAGGGGAAGGAGGCGGCTTCGCCGCTTTTTAGCGGGTGCTGTCCTCGTATCGTCAGCCTTCCCCTCGAGGGGAAGGTGCCCCGCAGGGGCGGATAGGGCACCAGCGGCATGAAAGACAGATGAGGAAAGCGGAGAAATGCGTGGCATATGTGTGGGAAGCGCGAGAGCCTGACCGCGAATGACAAAATTTTCTCGCTTCGTTCGGAATGACATGCGTGAGGGATGGACAGCTTCACATTGGTTTTCAAACCGCCGTGAGGATCCATCCTGCGCCTTTGGCGCGCCCCTTCTCTAAACAATCACGCCTTGCGGC
>ENA-UOJH01000194-UOJH01000194.1-human-gut-metagenome-genome-assembly--contig:-C148-NODE-194-length-64214-cov-12.973363_pt1 | contig 64214 bp, 64 predicted proteins | sample MGYA00242345_ERZ723892 | MGnify/ENA metagenome assembly ERZ723892 | reverse complement strand
ATTATTTATTAAGTTATTTATTTCAAGTATAATTGGTCGATAAAACGGCTTATAATCTAATATAAAGGGATAAATCAAGTAATATACGGCTTCGATGAAAACGATATAATATATCATAAAATCGGAAAACCCTGTAAAATGGCCATGACCAAAAAGTACTGTTAAAAGCCAATCATGATAATTCGTTATAGTATGTGAAAAGCAGCACTTATTCTTTCGGTTTAAAATAATTCGTAATAAGAATATTTATAATAAAAAAAAAGAAGCTGCCGCAATATGCCCAAACGGCTTAATGCAGCAGCTTTTTTACACTGCAGGGGTCGCCACGTGGACGCCCCATTGGATATGGGACGACGTTCTCCCCAGGAGGAAAAAACATGGGTCATGTATAACGTCTACCTCGCGTTTCAGGCGGGCTTGCCACGTAAGCCCCTACAGAAAAAGGCGCTGTCTTCGTGCGACAGCGCCTTTTTCTTACCCTACCAGTACCTGTCCGAAGTAGACGATGGCACCTAAGAGGATGATATATGGTACGTAAACTTTCATGATTGCCTGGAGGATTTCGTTATCCTTCCCGGTCAGGGAAATAGCCCCGACGGCGATGGCGATACTCTGAGGCGAAATCATCTTACCAGCACAGGTACCGGCTGCGTTAGCAGCAGCCAGCCAAGCTTTATTGGCGTTGATAGCAGCAGCTGCATCGGTCTGGAGGTTGCCGAAGAGGACATTACTCGACGTGCCCGAACCGGTGATGAACGTGCCGACCGAGCCGATGAGCGGTGCAATGGCAGGATACATCATACCCGTCGCTTCGACAGCCGTACGGGCGATATCCGATGTCATGCCGCTGTAGCCCATGACTTTAGCCGTAGCGATGACGGCGATGATGGTGATGATCGTATTGCGGAGGCCTTTGATGGTATTCAGTAAGACAAAGAACATTTCACTAAAACGAGCCGACTGGGCTTTGCCGCTGATGAAGGCTGCCAAGAGGATGAGGATACCCGGTGTATTGACCCAAATGAAGGTATAAGGTACGCCGCCCTGACCGGTATAGATGAGGACTGACGATTTAATAGCCATGAGCGGTGCATGGATGAAGGGAACGAGTTTCGATGTCAACAGTAAGAAGACGAAAATCAAAATGAAGGGCAGGCAAGCCAGCAGACCACCGCGGAGCGGTACATGAGCCGGATTGATATCCATAGCATATTCCGGGTTGTCGATAGGACGGAAATGGGAATAAACGACGATGAGGGCCATGATGACGATAGATGCCCCCATGACAGCCAGTTCCGGACCGACGAAGGCCGAGACGATAAGTTCCGGCACAGCCAGACCCAAAGCAGAGAGCAAGGTAATCATGAAGACGCCTTTGAGGGCCTTCAGCGAGCCGCCGACGATGGCGACGATGATGAACGGGCAAAGGATGTTGAGCGGCAGAAGCTGCAGGCTGATATACGTCGACAGCTGTACCGGATCGAGACCTGTCAAGTTAGCCAAGGTGCTGGCCGGGATGCCAATGGAGCCATAAGTCGTCGGAACGGAGTTGGCAACCAAGCAGACCAGGATGGCTTTGATAGGATTGAAACCCAAAGCAACCAGCATCGAAGCCGGAATAGCGATTGCCGTACCGAAGCCGGCCATGCCTTCCATGAAAGCGCCGAAGCCCCAGCCGATGAGCAGAGCCAGGACGCGGCGGTCCTTGCTGACCGTCGTCAGCATGTGCTTGACGATATCCATGCTCTTAGTGTACAAGGTCAGATTATACGTAAAGATAGCGGCGATGATGACCAATAAAATAGGCCAGCATGCCAGGGCCACGCCTTCCAGTGCTGCTGTAGCCGCATCCATGCCCGGCATGTGATACCAGGCCAAGGCGACGGCAAATGAAATAATCAAGGCAATAGGACATGCCTTGAAGCTCTGCATCTTCAGGAAACCCAAAGAAATGATGAGCCATAAAATAGGTGACAATGCCAATAAAAATACCATAATACAAATACCCTCTTTCTTTGTTCACTTTTGAACTTATTATATGCTCAAAAACTATTAATAATTAAATAATTAATTCCCGAACAACATGTTAATATTATATAATAGAAAATGGGCATAAATCAACAGCTTAGCAATGCTATTAAAGTATAGTTAAGACCTTGGTTAGACGAAAAACGCAAGGTTATTTTTTCGATTTTGGCGAATATTCTTATTTCCCGTTCTTATTCTTTTTTTCACATACTATAGGTGGAATACAAAAAAATCAGCTATTTCCTGAGAAATAGCTGAAAATACGTTCAAAAAGTAACGTTTTATTGTTCATTTTTCTGTATATAAATTACGCGTTGCGGATAAGGTATATCAATACCGTTAGCATCGAAGGTATCCTTCACTTTGGACATAGTATCGTAATAGACAGGGTAATAATTTTCCTTAGCGACTTTAGGAAAGGCAGCGATACGCACGGAGCTTTCGGCAAATTCACGGATACCAATTTCCAAGGTATCCGCATTGAGGATCCGCTTGTCTTCCCGGAATATCTGCTTCAGTAACTCAATGGCCTTATGGTGGTCATTCTGATAAGCGATGTCGAAGAAAAAAGTAATGTACCGTTCCTGCTGGTAAGAACTGTTGGTCACTTGGGACGAAGTGATGCTGGAATTCGGAATGAAAATCGTCTTGTTATCCTTCGTCGTAATGGCCGTACTCATCATCTGAATCCCCTTGACGCTACCTTCTACCCCACCGATGGCAATCCAGTCCCCCGCCTTAAAAGGCTTGAAGATCAGGATCAAAAGGCCAGAAGCGAAATTCGACAGATTACTCTGCAAGGCCAGGCCGACAGCCAAACCGAAGGCGCCGAACGCGGCCAAGAAGGAATTCGTCGGAATTCCCGCCTTATTCAGGGCTGACAACAGGACTAGGGCCATAATAGCATAATAAATCAGCTGGCTGACAAAGGTGATGACGGTATGATCATAATTAGCATGAGTCATCATGCGGACAGCCAGGTTCTTGAAGGCCCGGGCTACATAGCGGCCGATGATGAAGATGGCGATGGCATAGATGACATCTGGGCCGTGGTTGAGCAGAAAATCCTTGAAATGGTCCAGTGTCGTAACGCTCTGCGTAACCTGGTTCTGGACATCGGTCTGGACGACGTTAGCCGCCTGCTGCGCCGTATCAGCCGTATTTTCAGCAATATTCATAGTGTCCTCCTCCTCTTGTGTGTGCTTCTATTATACCCGGGTTCGCGGCTAGTGGCTAGGGGTTCGTGGTTCCCCTACAAATCAGAACAGCATGCACGCAAAAAAGAGGCCGCCGCATCAATATGCGACAGCCTCTTTTTCAAGTTTGAAGTTGAAAGTCAACCATCAAACAATATTTAGCCTTCGATTTCGGATACGACACCGGCACCTACGGTACGGCCGCCTTCACGAATAGCGAAGCGCAAGCCGGCTTCGATAGCAATCGGGGTAATGAGTTCGACATCCATTTTGACGTTATCGCCAGGCATGCACATTTCCGTGCCTTCCGGCAAGGTGATGACGCCTGTTACGTCCGTTGTACGGAAGTAGAACTGCGGACGATAGCCATTGAAGAACGGAGTATGACGGCCGCCTTCGTCTTTCGTCAAAACGTAAACCTGAGCTTTGAATTTCGTGTGCGGATGAATGGTACCCGGTTTAGCGAGAACCTGGCCGCGTTCGATTTCTTTACGGTCTACACCACGGAGAAGAGCACCGATGTTGTCGCCTGCTTCAGCGCGGTCGAGAATCTTACGGAACATTTCGACGCCCGTAACAACCGTATCTTTCGGTTCGTCAGCGAGGCCGACGATTTCAACTGCGTCGCCAACTTTGAGTTCGCCACGTTCAACACGCCCTGTAGCAACAGTACCGCGGCCTGTGATGGTGAAGACGTCTTCGACAGGCATGAGGAACGGCTGGTCCGTCGGGCGCTGCGGAGTCGGGATGTATTCGTCAACAGCATCCATCAATTTGAGAATGGACGGTTTGCCGATTTCGCTTTCGTCGTCTTCGAGGGCTTTGAGAGCGGAGCCAACTACGATAGGAACTTCGTCGCCGGGGAAATCGTAGGAGCTGAGGAGATCACGAACTTCCATTTCAACGAGTTCGATGAGTTCCGGATCGTCAACCTGGTCAGCTTTGTTGAGGTATACAACGATAGCCGGTACACCAACCTGGCGGGCCAAGAGGATGTGTTCACGAGTCTGGGGCATCGGGCCGTCAGCAGCGGAAACGACGAGGATAGCGCCGTCCATCTGAGCAGCACCGGTAATCATGTTCTTGACATAGTCAGCATGGCCCGGGCAGTCAACGTGTGCATAATGACGTTTGTCTGTTTCATATTCAACGTGTGCCGTGTTGATTGTAATACCACGTTCACGTTCTTCCGGAGCCTTGTCGATATCAGCATAGTCTTCGAACTGAGCTTTGCAACCTTCTGTCTGGGAAAGGACTTTCGTAATAGCAGCTGTCAATGTCGTTTTGCCATGGTCGACGTGACCAATCGTACCGATATTAACATGCGGTTTTGTTCTTTCATAATGTTCTTTTGCCATTGTAATCATTTCCTCCTTTAGGAAAAAAACAGCTAACCACTTGTATTCTATCACACATCCATATTCTTTGCTTAAAAAAAGAAAATTTAAACAAAAAATATTTTTGCATATAGAAATAACCTCGTATACACGAGGTTATGAGTGTGGTGGCGGCTCGGAGATTCGAACTCTGGACACTGCGGGTATGAACCGCATGCTCTAGCCAACTGAGCTAAGCCGCCATGTGTGGAGCTATTGACCGGGATTGAACCGGTGACCTTATCCTTACCAAGGATACGCTCTACCGACTGAGCTACAACAGCTTATGAACTGGTCAAAGCCAATTATGAAGTTGTTTTTTACTTGACAGTAAAAAAATTTGGTAGCGGGGGCAGGACTTGAACCTACGACCTTCGGGTTATGAGCCCGACGAGCTACCAACTGCTCCACCCCGCGATAATTGGTGGTGGGGGAAGGATTCGAACCTTCGAAGGCAAACGCCGGCAGATTTACAGTCTGCTCCCTTTAGCCACTCGGGAACCCCACCATTTACTGGAGCCAACGATAGGACTTGAACCTACAACCTACTGATTACAAGTCAGTTGCTCTACCAATTGAGCTACGTTGGCTTACTGTTCCGTAGAACGTAGCCTATTATATCAAAGGACTGACGTTCTGTCAAGAACTTTTTTATCAGCTTTTCTATTTCTTCTGACGAGGCAGAACCCCGTTTCAAAAGTCTCTGTCAGAACTGCTGACTTGATTAGTATACTACACTCCACGGAATAATGCAAGTACTTTTTTCAATTTTTTAAATTAATTTGTAAACCTATCCTTCATGCTGCGTATCCAGATTGAGGAACAACGTGAACTCGTTCTTGAAGTATAACTTGACCGATCCGACAGGACCATTGCGGTGCTTGGCCAAGATGACTTCGGTAATATGCTGATTTTCCGTTTCCTTGTCATAGTAATCTTCGCGATACAAGAAAGAAACGATATCCGCATCCTGTTCCAAGGCCCCTGATTCGCGGAGGTCACTGAGCATAGGCCGCTTGTCCTGCCGGCTTTCGACGCTTCGGCTAAGCTGGGATAAGGCGATGAGCGGCACTTTCAGTTCCCGCGCCAGCGCTTTAAGGGACCGGGAAATCTCGGAAATTTCCTGTTGCCGACTTTCGGCATTGCGGCCCTGCATGAGCTGCAGGTAGTCGACGATAATCAAGTCCAGACCGTGTTCCGACTTGAGGCGCCGTGCTTTTGAACGCATTTCGGCAACTGAAATCCCTGGCGTATCGTCAATATAAATAGGCGATTCATAGAGTTTGTCACAGGCATCGGTCAGGCGCGTCCATTCTTCATCGCTGTTGAGCTGGCCTGTACGCAGTTTCTGCGAATCGATATGAGCAATCTGGCAGAGCAGGCGCTGGACGAGCTGTTCCTGAGACATTTCCAAGGAAAAGAAGGCTACCGTCTTATGCTGGCGGACGCCGACGTTCTGGGCGATGTTCAGGGTAAAGGCCGTCTTGCCCATACTTGGCCGGGCAGCGACTAGGATCAAATCGGATGGCTGCAGGCCCGACGTCATGCGGTCCAAGTCGCGGAACCCCGTCGGCAGGCCAGTCAGACCCGCTTTATTTTCATAGAGCTTGGTAATCTTGTCGAGGGTCATTTCGACGACGGTGCCGACAGAAGCAAAATCGCCGCGGTTCTTGGTGTCCGACAGCTGGAGGATGCGCCGTTCAGCATCGTCCAGAAGGGCTTCCGTTTCCTTTTGGCCATCATAGGCTTCCGTCGTCAGCTCAGTACATGTCGAAATGAGGTTTCGCGCCAAGGCCTTCTCGGCAACAATATTGGCATAATACTCGATATTGACGGCTGACCCTACCTGGTTCGGCAGGTTCAGGACATATTCGAGACCGCCTACGTCGTCGAGTTTCTTCATGCGTTTCAACTCGTCTGGCAAGGTGATGACGTCGATTTCTTTATTCTCCCGATGGAGATGCTCCATAGCTTCAAAGATGATGCGATGGACGTCGCGGTAAAAATCGCGGGACTGGAGTTTTTCCATGGCGACGATGACGGCATCATGGGATAAGAGCATCGCCCCCAGGACGGCTTGTTCTGCCTCTACATTCTGCGGTGGAATCCGCTGTTCCATATTATGATTCCCCCTGTTTGACTAACATCAGTTTCAATACGTCGTCGATGGTGGCGGCATAGTGGATATGGAGGCCCAAATGGTGTTCCGGAATGTCATGGGCATTTTCCTTAGGGATGATGATGCCTTTCATGCCGGCCTGACGGGCACCATAGGCCTTTTCAAAGACACCGCCGACGGGCTTGACCTGGCCTTGGATGGAAATTTCCCCAGTCAAGGCCATATCCTGACAGACCGGCGTCCCTGTGATGGCCGAGATGAGTGCCGTCGTAATGGCACAACCTGCCGACGGGCCATCGATATTGCCACCGCCGACAAAGTTGATGTTGACGTCGTAATCGGACAGCTCCTTGCCAGTCATGCGGCGGACGACAGTCGCTGCATTGAACATGGAGTCCTTGGCCATGGAGCCGGCCGTATCATTGAAACGGTAATAGCCCTTCCCCGGAGTTCGTGCGGGAAAGGCCACGGCTTCGATTTCGATGGCCGAGCCAAGGTAACCGGCGACGCCGAGGCCGAAAACTTTTCCGACGGCCGGTGTATCACTGGCCTTTTCTGTCACATAAGGCACGAGACGGCTGATCTGGGCTACGCGGCGTACGTGGTCGCAGGTAATGCGTACATGGTCCTTAGAGCCTGATTTAAAGACAGCCAGGCCATACGTATCAGCCAGAATATTGACGGCTTTGCGGCCTTCGATAGTGAACTCGCTGATCAGTCTGGCTACGCCGTCTTCCAATTCGGCGCCTAACTGGACAGCCGCATTGGTAACGATTTGTTCAATATCCGACGGAATGAGCGGTTCAAAAAAGATTTCGGCACAGCGAGATCGTATAGCCGGATTGATTTCCGACGGGTCCCGCGTCGTCGCACCGATGAGGATGAAGTCGGCCGGTGCCCCTTCTGCAAAGAGTCTCTTAATATACTGCGGCACGTTCGGGTCGTCTTCGTCATAATAAGCCGATTCAAAACGGACCCGCTTGTCTTCCATGACTTTTAGCAGCTTGTTGAGCAGCATCGGGTCCATCTCCCCGATTTCATCGATGAAGAGGATACCGCCGTGAGCTTCCGTGACCAGGCCCGGCTTAGGTTCCGGAATCCCCGTATCGGCCAGGTCGCGGCGGGCGCCCTGATAAATCGGGTCGTGGACCGAACCGATGAGAGGATTGGTCATATCCCGCGAATCCCAGCGCAGCGTCGTCCCATCCGTTTCGATAAAAGGCGCATCAGGACCAAAAGGCGTAAAAGGCAGCTTTTTAGCTTCGTCAAGGACGATGCGGGCAGCCGTCGTCTTGCCGACGCCAGGCGGCCCGTAAAGGAGCAGGTGCTGCGGATAGACAGATGATAGCTTGCTCTGCATCGCTTCTACAGCCCTTTCCTGGCCGACGATAGCACTGAGCCGTTTCGGGCGGACTCGTTCCATGACCGATTCCGTAAGATGGACTTTTTCCAAGTCGTCCAATTCCTTGAGCTTGCGCTTGGTCTGCGGTGTTTCGACATCGTGTAGTTCTTCCTTGATGAGTTCCATCTTGATTTCCCGCACGTATTCCTGCTGTTTTTCATCCATACGCTGGCTGATTTTCTTTTCCAGCCGTTCTTCCACGGCCTGACGAGCCAACATCTCAGCCAGAACCATTTCCAGTTCATTGAGGACATTGATGACTTCATCATCATCAGGTACTTTATCATACGAAACGTCTTCATAAATGAGGCGCTGCAGGCCGACCAGGCGCTGGCGCGGGTCTTCGGAGTGGATGTACGACAAGGCAGAGTACTTACTGGCCCGGAGGACCATCTTTTCAGACCCTATAAGACCAGTAAAAGCGCCATAAAGCACATTAACCTGACGGCGGAGTTCTTCCTCCGCCGTCGGTTCGAGGTACTTATGGCGCTGTAATAATTTGTCCAATAATTCTTTCATTGTATCCCCTTATGGCTTATGATCAGCCTTCTACAACGTGTATTTTGATGATACTAGTAATCGTCGGATGGACGCGGATAGTAACATCGTAATCGCCGAGCGATTTAATCGGATCCTTGATTTCTACTTTCTTCTTATCCAGGTCGAGGTCGTACTGAGCCTTAGCCGCTTCGCTGATGGTCTTGCCCGTAATGGCACCGAAGACTTTGCCGCCTTCGCCAACTTTGACGGGAATGGTCAGTTCAACTTTTTTCAGCTGGCTAGCCAAGATGACCGCTTCATCAGAAGCCACCTGGGCTTTATGCTTAGCAGCCGCTTTTTTCTGCTTGGCATCGTTGAGGTTTTCCGACGTGCCAGGAGCTGCCAATTTACGGGGTAAAAGGAAATTGCGGCCATAGCCTTCCGATACTTCGATGATATCCCCTTTCTTACCGAGTTTCTTTACATCCTGTAATAAGATTACTTTCATTTTTCATCAATCTCCTTGTCTTTATCTATGATTTCATGGAGGGCTGCCATGACATCCCCCTGGGCTTCAACCAGGGTCCGGCCATGCAGCTGAGCACCAGCAACGGTACGGTGGCCGCCACCGCCGAGGGCTTCCATGACTAATTGTACATTGATTTCGCCTTTCGAGCGAGCGCTGACGCCGATGCAGTCATCGGCCAGATAATAGAAAGTGAAGCTAGCTTCAACGTTGTCAATGTTGACCAGCATATCCGCTACTTGAGCAGCAATGATTGTGGCATTGCGCTGTCCTTTAGAGCAGCTGGCCATAGCGACGCCGTCGCTGATCTGGGCACCGGACAAGATGAGGGCCCGGTCCTTGACGGTATCGAAGTCAGAACTGAACAGTTCGCGGACAATGTCCGGGGCAGCTCCGCAACGGCGCAGATACGACGCTGCGTCGAAAGTGCGCACACCAGTCTGGACGGCAAAGTTCTTCGTGTCGACGATGATGCCAGCGTAGAGGGCTGTTGCTTCAATCTTCGTTAATTCTACATCTTCTTGGAAATATTGCAAGAGCTCCGTCACCAGTTCACTCGTCGAAGAGCTCGACGTTTCCGTATAGGTCAGCAAGGGCTTCTTGATGAAGTCCGAACTACGGCGGTGATGGTCGATGACAACGCGCCGGTCGGTCTTATCCAGCAAGGCCGGAGCTACGGTCATATCCGGACGATGCGTATCGACGATGAACAGCAAGGTCTGGCTGTTACAGATGTTCTCGGCCGTTTCCGCCGAAATGAGCAGATCCTTGAAATCGGGATTATCCATAATCTGGTCTTCCAGGCGACGGATGGCATCGGTCTGGTTGCTGACGACGACGTGTACCGGCTTGCCTGCCAGACGGGCCATATGGGCTACGCCGACGGCAGCGCCGATGCTGTCGTAGTCTTCCCGTTCATGGCCCATGACCAGGACCATATCGCACGTATCGATGAGTTCGTGAATGGCCTGGGCGACGACGCGGGCCCGAACGCGCGTATTCTTTTCGACACAACGCGTCTTGCCGCCGTAAAAGTGAGGCGACCCGTCTTCTTCATAGACGACGACCTGGTCCCCGCCGCGGCCTAAAGCCAGGTCGAGACCGGCCCGCGCTTTATCGGCCAATTCATTGAAATCGGCCTTGCCTGCTGCAATGACGTCGCTCGGGAAGAGGGCGATGCCCATACTGAGTGTCACGGGAATGCGATTAACCGTATGGATGGAACGCACTTTTTCCAAAAAGGAAAAATTATCTTCCTTATAGTATTCCAGCGTATCCCGGCTCATGCAGGCAATGTATTTTTCATTGCCATAAGCCCGGATAAAACAGTTCTGCCCCGATAATTCACCGATGAGGCAGTTATTGACGTTCGTCACCAGCGTAGCCCGCTGGACAGCCGTCATCCCCTTGGCGACTTCTTCCAGGTTGTCTATCTCGATATCACAGAAAACGGGGACAGCTGCCAAGGAATTCAGCTTCTGCCGTTCCGTATCGGTAATATCTTCAAAATAAAGGATGAGGTAATTGTCATCATCAGCCGCTTCGGTCTGCAAATACTTGTAAACGACGCGGTAATAGCGTTCACCGATGTGTTCAAAGAAATACCCCGATTTTCCCCAAAACTTATCGACTTTCAAGTTCGGCATGATATGATCCAACTGCTGGTCGTTGTCGATGTCGCCGACCCAATCGCGGAAAACACTGTTAGCCCAGCACAAATTGGACTGCATGTCGATGATGGCAATGCCAATAGGCAAATTCTGCACGGCATACGTCGAAGCCTGATCGACGCTCTTTGAGATAGCATCGAAGAACTGGCTGATTTCCCGGTTGCGTTCGTTATGGTTCTTGCGGGTCAGGACATAAGCCCCGCCGATGAGGATCAAGGCCAGCAAGGCGATGATCCAATTATATACGGCAATGATGATAAGCAGCAAGACCGTAATCAGTAAGAAAGGTTCTTCCGACCGCCTTGACAGCAATGTTTTAAACATGGTTCCGCCCCCTGCGTACTAAAGCGTACGACCTTTTTTTCTATAATTCGTGAGCATGTCGAAGATGCCAGCTAAAAAGGCAGCATACGAAAAAACAGGCATGACAAAAAATGCGATGAGGATCAAGACCTGAAGGCCATTTCCTAAATGAAAACGGCGACTGAGGAGATAAAAGACAAAGGCAATCCCCTGGATACAGATGAAGAAAAAGGCAATTTGATTGAGATTCATGCCGATGATATTGAGCCAGGTAATATCCCGCGTCACTCCCCAGTATTTCATGACCAATGCCAATATATATAAGTATATCATACTACGGGGTATTTCCCAATAACGGATAGGCAAAAAAGCCTTGAGCGAAAAGCCTAGGCGACGCAAGACAATCTGGGAAATCTTGATATTTGCATAAGCAATGATGGCTGTCCCCAGGCAGAGGAACATAGGCAGTAAGGACGGCAGCATCTCCCGGACCTGGTTGAGCTGGGCCCGCGTCTCAGCTAACTTGACTTCGGACATGCCCTGTTGCTGGTACTGATCCATCATGTTGTCCATAAATTGCGTAAAGAAATCGTTCATCTGGGTGAAGATATTGACATCCAAGACGACATAGGACAAGAAAGTGATGACGATGAAAACAGAAACCAAGGCCGCCGTGACGGCTCCCAATAAGCGCACAGCCGACCATTTATAACGGAACCCAGCCCCCAAGGTCAGGCCGACAGCTCCAAAGCTCAGGAACTGGACCAACGCGGTCATCGGATCGATGAACAACCCCATGAGGAAGCCCACCGTCACTCCCAGAAGCAAGGTCTGGCGCAGGCCGTATTTCATGAAAATGATGACCATCGGAATGGGCATGATGAAATAACCAATAAAGGAAAAAATCGGCACGTATGTACTGAGAAGCGCAAAGACCAGCATAATGGCGGCAAAACAGCCGGCCGTCGTCAGCGGCGTAACACGCCTCTGCTCCATAACAGTTCCCCCTTTCAAAAATCGAGTTTTTAATTTGTAGTTTTTAGTAAAAAGGAAAGGCTGCAGCAGAGGTGGAGTTCCTCATGCGACAGCCTTCCTTGATTTACAATTTATACTTCCATGATGATTGGCAGAATCATCGGGCGGCGCCGTGTCTTTTCATACAAGTAGCGGCTCAGCGTATCGCGGACTTGGGATTTGATGACAGCCCATTCGCGGATATTTCCGGCTTCGCAGCGTTCGAGAACAGCGGCGACGCGGTCATGAGCTTCGCGGATCAATTCTTCCGAATCGCGGACATAGACGAAGCCGCGGGAAACGATATCCGGACCGGCCAGGGGATGGCTCGTCCCTTTGGCCAGGGTCATGACGACGATGACAACCCCTTCCATAGCCAGCTGCTGACGGTCGCGGATGACGATGTTGCCGACATCGCCGACGCCGAGGCCATCAACGAAGACGCGGCCTGCATTGACATGGCCCGTCTTATGGCCAGAACGGTTCGAGAATTCAAAAATCTGGCCGTTGTCGCCGATGAGGACGTGGTCCTTGGCAACGCCCATCATGACGGCCAAGTCACCGTGCGTCTTGAGCATGCGGTATTCGCCGTGAACAGGAATGAAATACTTCGGCTTGATCAGTTCCAGCATGAGCTTCAGTTCTTCCTGGCTGGCATGGCCTGATACGTGAATCTTCTTATCTCGGCCAGCGATGACGTTTGCGCCAAGGCGCATGAGGTTATCGATAGTGCGGCCGACACCGGTTTCATTGCCCGGAATCGGCGTTGCCGAAATGATGACCGTATCGCCAGGCATAATGCTGACACTACGATGGTTGTTGGAGGCCATGCGCGATAAGCCGGCCATCGGTTCGCCCTGACTGCCCGTCGTCAAGATGAGGACCTGGTCGTCAGGATAACGGTTCAGTTCATCCGGTTCGATAAGGACGCCTTCAGGAACATCGAGATAGCCCAGTTCGATGGCAATCTGGACGTTGTTGACCATACTCCGTCCGAGGACAGTGACTTTGCGTTTAAACTGCACTGCCGTATTGATAGCCTGTTGGATACGGGAAATATTCGAGGCGAAGGTTGCCAAAATAATACGGCCTTTTGCAGCGCGGAAGGCTTTACGGAAGGCATGACCGACGGTCGTTTCCGATTCGGTGTAGCCAGGCCGTTCCGCATTCGTGCTGTCCGACATGAGGAGCAGGACGCCGCGGCGACCTAATTCTGCAAATTTATGGATATCCATCTGCCGACCATCGACGGGGGTCAAATCCATCTTGAAGTCGCCTGTATGGACGATGGTTCCGACAGGCGTACGGAAATAGAGGGCACTAGCGTCGGGGATAGAGTGATTCGTATGGATAAAGCCGACTTTCATACAGCCAATCTGTACTTCATCACCATGATGCACTTCATTCAGTGTATAGTTCGTAATGTGATTTTCTTTCAGTTTCCCTTCAATGAGGCCGCATACGAGTTTCGTCGCGTATACGGGCACATTTACTTCATTGAGCAAATAGGACAAACCGCCGATATGGTCTTCATGACCATGTGTGATAACAACGGCCCGTACTTTGTCCCGGTTTTCAATTAAGTAACTCATGTCCGGGATGACGAGGTCGATACCGAACATGTCGTCATCTGGGAAGGCCAGGCCGGCGTCGATGACGATGATGTCGTTCCCATACTGGATGACCGTCATATTCTTGCCGATTTCTCCTAAACCACCTAAGGGAATTACCATGAGTTTTTCTTTTTTAGCCAAAATATACCTCCTAAAAATAAATATAGTGTATCCGTTCCAACCGAAGCCCAGCGCACTAGGCTGCAGGTCTATCCTATATTAAGATATAACGAACAGTAATGGAATTGTTCCTTCTCTCATATTTTCCGTTATTTCCGGGACTCTGTCAATAATCTATTCTCTTTTTTTGTGAAAAGTCTTACTTTTCACAAAAAATTTACATTTATTTAGCCGCTTTAATGACTTTTTCCGGCACGGTCAGCTGTGTACCCTGAGGAAGAGCTGTGCAATCGATAGTCAGACTGACTTCGCTCAGTTTGATGAATGACTGAGCTACGGCCTTATCAGCGTCGCTGCGGCCATATTCATCGATTAAGGTCAAGGCCAGGCTGCGCAGCTGATCCGTCAAGGGCAGAGAGATGCGGGAAATACGTTTTGTCGCCGGGTCGATGGTCACAACAGTCGACAAGTCGCCACACTGCTGCAAGCCCTGGAGGATTTTAGCGGTAACGCGGATTTGTTCATCCGTCATACCTTGCTGCTTCCACAAGGCCTGGTCCGTGGGATTGTAGATGTGCGATGCGTCGAAAACGACGTTGTAGTCATTGCCGCCGGCAGCGGTGACTGTTTTCACGCCAGCCAGAACATTATGGCTGCCTGTCAGGGAATCTGCCAAAGGCTTGCTGTCTTTCAAGTCGTAACTTTTCTTTTCCCAAGACTTGTCATCGCCTTCATGATTGTAATAGACGTCTAGCTTCTTGCCATTCTGCACGGCATAGGCTTTCCCTTCCGGTGCCTTTTTCAGCGTCGTCGCAGCAAATCCCGTCGTCTTGGCCTGAGATTGGATGACAAAAGGCCGTTCCTGGATATCGACATGGTTGACAATGGCGCCTTCCCCAATGAAGGGCATCTTGAGGCCCAATTTCAATGTATAGGCTCCTTGCGGATGGGCCGTCATATTGCGGACCGCTTCTTCATACGTCGCCTGTGGCGAAGCTGCCAATGCCATGCCGCTGATGGAAGCCGCTACCATGACCAGGCAGCACAGTTTCTTCCAAGAATATGCTAATTTCATTTCGTCCACTCTGCTTTCTTATATAACTCATAAAAATGATGAATCGGGCCATGTCCCTTGCCAATAGGTTCAGCATGGGCAATGCCTTCGAAGACGTACTCTTTTGCCGCACCGACTGCGTCGGACAAGCTCAGGCCATTGGCCAGGTTCGAAGCGATGGCGCTCGATAAAGAGCAGCCCGTACCGTGGGTACTCGTACTTTCCAGACGCCGTCCTTTATAATAATGAAAATCATGGCCATCAAAGAGGATATCTGTCGCATCGGCAATGCGATGGCCGCCTTTTACCAGGACAGCCTTGGCACCCATAGCTGCGATGGCTTTCGCCGCTTCTTCCATATCGTGCAGGCTTTCAATGGATTTCCCTGTCAGTACTTCGGCTTCCGGCAGATTCGGCGTCAAGACGTCGGCCAAGGGAAGGAGTACTTCCTTCAGGGTCTGTTCCGCTTCCGGCACCAAGAGGCGATGGCCACTGGTAGCTACCATGACCGGGTCGACGACGACATACGGCGGCTGGTACTGTTTCAATTTATCGGCAATAACGCGGATCGTTTCCGGTACGCTGACCATGCCGATTTTGACGGCATCAACGTCGATATCTTCAAAGACCGCATTGATCTGCGAAGCGATAAGTTCCGGCGTGACGTCCATATAACCGCGCACGCCTTGAGTATTCTGGGATACGACGGCAGTAATGACATTCAAAGCAAAACAGCCGTGGGCACAAAAAGTCTTGCAATCCGCTGCGGCACCGGCTCCGCCCGAAGGATCCGTCCCGGCAATAGATAATACATGTTTCATCATGAACAAAACCTCCAACTCTGTTTATTCTTTATAAGAAGGGCCTAAGAATTTCAAGGCCTTTGGATGAGCATAAAAAAGGAGTGATGCCGAACCGATGCGGCCGCCGTGGACGTCGAAATCGAACAAGGCCATGCTGCCCGGCTTGAAATCGACAGCCGTTCCCGTCCAAGCTTGGGCCCAGCGGTCGAGGAAAGGGGAATGACCGATGATGCACACGACGTCAGCCGTTTCCCGGCTCAATATTTCATCGTATACAGCAACCAAATCGCCAGAAGCGATGGCCTTATGAGTATGGAACTGCCCGATAAGCAGATGCTTCTCTAAATACGAAGCCGTCTGGCACGTCCGCACGTACGGGCTAGCCCACAAAGCCGTCTTTCCTTCCGGCCACCAGGAAGCCGCCCATTTCGCCATAGACAAAGCCTGGCCACACCCCTTTTCAGTCAGTTCACGCAGTTTATCCGGTTGATGCAGTTCAAAAGGCTGCGCCTTTCCATGGCGCATTAAACAAACGTACATAACCTACTCCCCCTTTATTCAGCAACGTGTTCCAATCCGACGTCGAGCAAGGTAAAGACGTGAGCATCGGCTAGCGAATAGTATACCGTCTTGCCATCGCGGCGGAACTGGACCAGCCGAGCATCGCGCAGGATACGCAGCTGATGGGACACGGCAGACTGGCCCATACCGAGCTTATCAGCAATATCCCGGACACAGACGTCCTGGTTCATGAGGACGCGCAGAATGCGCAGCCGTGTCGGATCTCCCAGGACCTTGAAGACATCTGCCAATGGCTGTATATACTGTTGTGAAAGTTCCGGTGCTCGTCGTTTCAATGCTATCGCTCCTAATGCTGTTTATCACTGTCTACCTTAATCGTTATATTATAGCACATTTTTCACATCTCCTGCTAGAGGGCCCTACACGGCGTATGGAGAACCCCAAATTATAAAATAACTATAAAAGTCCAAAAAAGGCGTGAAAAGTCCTAGCAAAAACCTTTTTCCCTGGTCAAAAATGCTTTATAATGATAACCGCAATAAAACTTTATAATGATAACCGCAATAAAATATTTTTTCTAGGAGTGAATATCATGAACGAAGCCATCCATACCCTTATCACGCGGCGCAGCGTCCGCAAGTACAAAAAAGCCCAGATCAGCGATGAAGATTTATACCTGATTCTCCAGGCCGGCACGTACGCCGCCAGCGGTCACGGCCTCCAGCCTTGTACGATTGTCGTCATCCAAGATACGGATACCTTGGCCCGTCTGAGCACACTCAATGCCAAAATAATGGGCACGACGAGCGACCCCATGTATGGCGCCCCGACAGTCCTCTTAGTCCTGGCAGATATGGAAAAATCCCCCAACGCCTGGTCCGACGGCTGCCTCATCCTGGGCAACCTCATGAATGCCGCGGCTTCCCTGCATCTCGGTTCCTGTTGGATCAACCGGGCCAAAGAAGAATTTGAAACGCCCGAAGGGAAAGCACTCCTCAAAGAATGGGGCCTGCCGGAACACCTCGTCGGCGTCGGCCACTGCATCGTCGGCTACAGCGACGGTCCGGAACCGACGGCGGCTCCGCGGAAACCGGATTTCATTAAATTTGTTAAATAGGGGCTATCGCACGAAGGCTTTGGCTATCATGCGAGGGCGGGCGCCCCACGTGGGCGCTCCTACTCAACCGACCAGCGATGCAAAAAAAGAGACTGTCTTAATGTGACAGTCTCTTTTTACATTCCGGGCAATAGCCGTAAATCTCCAAGTTGTGGCCAACAATGTCGAACTGGGTCGTCTGAGCTACTTCTTTTTCATAGTCACTGAGCGGACAGTGGGATAAATCCACCACTTTATGGCATTGTAAACAGATGAGCCTGTGTGTATGGCCGGGACGGCGGAGAGAAAAGCCGTATTTCCCTTCATCAGGGAGAAAAATCTTTTCTGTCAGTTTACGTTCTGTAAACATTTCCAGGATGCGGTAAACGGTGGAAAAATTGACTTTACAGCCTTCTTCCAACAAGGCCGCGTAAACGGCTTCAACCGTAACGACACAGGTGTTCCGGTTGAGGATGGCCAAGACACCGTTGCGGGCTTTTGTACTCTTCAAGCCATGAGCACGTAAACATGCTTTATACTCGTCAGTCATGGACGGCGCCTCTTTTCTTTCAGGGAAAAGATACATTCTTTATAAACAATGACCAAAAGCAGCATAACGACAGATATCAAAGCCGTGACCCCACCTGGGGCGGCATCGATATAATAAGACAACAAGAGCCCAGACAGAATATCGACGAAACTGAAGACGACAGAGTAAATAAGCGTCCGCCGGAAGCCTTTGCGCAGCTGCAGGGCCGTCGCCACGGGCAGGGCGATGAGAGAGCTAATGACCAGGATGCCGACGATGCGGATGGAAACGGAAATCGTAGCCGCTACCAGAACGGCAAAGATATAATTGATGAGTTTACTGCGGACACCGGCAATCTGAGCTCCGTCTTCGTCAAAGGTCAGCATGACCAATTGAGGATAGAGCTTGGCAATGACGGCCAGGGAAATGACGCTGAGGGCGACGACGGAATAGACATCGCCCGTCGATACGGTCAGGATACTGCCGAACAAGAAGGATTCCACATTCGTATGGACCAGGCCGGCACTGATGATGGTAATGGCAATGCCTACGGAAAGCGATAAGATGATGACCAAGATGAGCTCGGCATAGCGCCGGAAACGGCGGCGCAGGACTTCGATGAGGATGCCGAAGAAGCTGGTCAGGCCAAAGGCGCTGAGGACCGGGTTCCAGTCAAAAAGAAGCCCCACAGCGACCCCGGCCAGGGAAGCATGGGATAAGGCATCGCCAATCATGGAATAGCGACGCAGGACCAAGAAGATGCCGATGAGCGGGCAGACGATGGAAATGAGCAGAGCTACGATAAAAGCATTCTGCATAAAGGCATATTCAAACATTAATTATCTCCTCCCATCGTGGCCGATACGTATTCGTCGAGGTAAGCCTTAGGCGAGCAGAAATGACCGCGGCCGCCGACGACGTGGAACATCTTCGTCGAATTGCGGACAGCGAATTTCAGATTGTGTTCGACCGTAATGACCGTGACGCCTTTATTTTCATTTAAATCCTTAATGAACGGGTAGAGTTCTTCCTGACTGCGGACATCGATACCCGTCGACGGTTCATCGAAAATGAGCAAATCTGGATGCCCCATGAGGGCCCGGGCGATAAGGACTTTCTGGCACTGGCCGCCAGACAAATTGCCGATGAGCTGGTCTTTCAGAGAATAGACATTCATCTGTTCCAGGCAATCCCGAATGATTTCTTTATGTTTCAAATGCAATACCTGGCGGTAGCAGTTGAGGACTTCCCAAACGGTAATCGGGAACTGGCTGTTCAACGTCTCGAAACGCTGCGGCACATAGGCCCGGTGATGATACGTATTGGAAATCGATCCCCGACTCGGTGACAATAAGCCCAGGATGAGCTTGATGAGCGTACTCTTGCCGCTGCCATTTTCACCGACAACAGAAATATAATCGCCGTCACGGATGGTCATATTGACATCTTCTAACAAGTATTGACCGTGTTCATAGGCGAAATAAACGTGCTGTAAATCAATCATACTTTGCCCCCCTTATCGTACACTGAAACTTTATTATAATCCTACCTAAACGAAAATGCAAGGCATTTGCAAATAATTGACAAAAAAAGACGTCCGTGATACGATGGACGCCATAGGAGGTCTTATCAATGTTGTTTCATACCCTCAGCCGCCTCGCCCGTTACATCTCGGTCCTGGCGACCTGCTTATGCGTCATTGGCCTGGCTGGCTGCGGTCCCGCCGCCGACGTCCCCGATGACGGGAAATTAAAAGTCGCTGTCACTTTCGACGCCCTAAAAGAGTTTACCCAGGCCGTAGGCGGCGATAAGGTAGATGTCTACACACTTATTCCCGATGGGACAGAACCCCATGAGTTCCAGCCGACGACGCAGACCATTAAACACCTCGGTAAATCCCAGCTCTTCGTTTACAGTGGCTTGGGTATGGAACCGTGGGCACCCAAGGTCGTCGATGCCGCCAAGAATACGGCACTTCACACGGTCAACGCATCCCAAGGAGTCACACCGATTGCCTTGACCGATGAAGAAGACATCAAAGAACACGGCGCTTACGACCCGCACATCTGGCTGAGTCTGGTAAACGCCCAAATTGAAGTTTCCAATATTGCCGCCGCCCTGGCTGAAGTCGACCCGGCCAACGCCGACTATTATCGAAACAATGCGGCGAACTATAAAAAACAGCTCCAGGCTCTGCAAGACGAATATGCCCGTAAATTCGCCAGCGTTCCTCGCAAGGATTTTGTCACTGGCCATGCCGCCTTTGCCTATCTCTGCCGCGACTTCGGTCTGACCCAGCACAGTGTCGAATCCGTCTTTTCCAGCGGCGAACCCAGTGCCCGCCAGCTGGCCCGCCTAGCTGACTATTGCCGGGCAAATGACGTGCGGACCATTTTCGTCGAAGATATGGTCAGCCCAAAGACGTCGGAAACCTTGGCCCATGAAGTCGGCGCCCGCGTCGAAACGATTCACACCATCGAAACGAGCGAAGACGATGAATCCTACTTGGACCGCATGCGCGATAACTTGGAAAAAATCTATGCCAGCAGCCTGCGCTAAGATTTCAATACTAAAGATGAGCCGGAGGAAAAAACATGCAATATAAAACATATAAAACAGCTATTTTCGATATGGATGGTACCGTACTCAATACCTTGGAAGACCTGACCAGTGCTTTGAACTACGTCTTAGCCGAAACGGGGCATGCCCACGCCTACGGCACGGCCCAGGTCCGCCAGTTCTTCGGCAGCGGCGTGCAAGTCGCCTTGACCCGTGTTCTGGCCATCGAAAAGGGTATCGCCTCTTATGATCAGCTAGAATACGTCGGACAGGACGGCGATGCGATTGCGCCGCGTGTCGACGCCCAAGAAGTCAGCCGCATCCAGGACATCTTCCGCCCCTACTATGCCGCCCATTGTGCCATCCAGACCGGCGAATACGCCGGCATCAGCCAACTCCTCGGCCATCTCCGGGCCGCCGGCATCCAGACGGCCGTCGTATCCAATAAGCCCGACCTAGCCGTACAAAAACTGACAGCCGACTACTTCCAGGGCCTCTTTGACCTCGCCTTGGGCGAACAACCCCAGATACGGCGAAAGCCTGCCCCAGACATGGTCCTCAAAGCTTTAAAAGACTTAGGACTCACACCGGAACAGGCTGTTTATATCGGCGATTCCGAAATCGACATAGAGACCGCAAAAAGCGCCGGCTTGGACTGTCTCAGCGTCACCTGGGGTTTCCGTTCCAAAGCCTTCTTACAAAACCACGGCGCCTGCGTCCTCGTCGATACGCCGGAAGAAATTGCTAAATTCTTCTAAAAAACTAGCGATTATTCTCCATCAGGTACGAACCAAAGACCATTATTGTTTTTCTTCATGTATTCTTTGAATTCGTCGGAATGATAAGCATCGGCAATATCCTTAACCCATTGTGCATCCTTATCTTTATCCTGGATAACGAGCTGTAACAGGAGATGCGGCAAAATATCTTCTTTAGCTAAAGCCGTCTGAGGATCAATCTTGGCATTGTAAATGATAGCGCCGGTGATGACGATGTAACTGAAATCACTGCGTACCGACGGAATTGTCAGCGACTTCATTTCTGTGAATTTCAAATGATGCGGATTTTCTACGATATCCTGTTGGGTAACGGTCGATAAATCTTTATTCGGATCCAGTTTAATCCAGCCGATTTTCTGGAGCAAGGCATAAGCACGAGCCGTATTGGAAGCATCATTCGGAACGGCAATCGTATCGCCATCGGCTACTTGATCTAAAGACGTCTTAGAGCCCGGGAAAATACCAGCCGGAACAGTCGGAATCAGCGTAACAGCCGCTAAATGACCATTTTGTTTCTGATTGAAGTTTTCCATATAAGCCGTATGCTGTTCAACGTTGAAATCGACTTCGCCTTCGTTTAAAGCGACATCAGCCTGTAACAAATCAGACATGTCCTTGCCTGTAACTTTATAGCCTTTTTTTTCCAAAATCGGCTTAATTCCCTTTTCAAAGAGGTCAGAATAAGGGCCTTGCGATTTACTGTACGTCAGCTCTTTCTTATTTGCATTCGCCGAATTGTTATTATCACTACCGCATCCAGCCAGAAAAGCTGCCCCCATGATGACGGCCATTGCAATGACGCCAAACATATCGCCGTCTTCGATATCCAGTGACACATGCTGTAAGGCCTGCGTCGTAACTCCCTTGCTTTTAAAGGTTTTGCTGACATCTTTGAATTGAATCATTCCTTGCTGCTCCTTTCTTTCCGAATCTGTTCCACCGCCTGGCAAGCCAGCTCAGCCATATATTGTGAAGCCGGATATAGTGCGGCCGGATCTACCTTGAATTTAGCATTGTGATTCGGATAGGAATGACCGGTTCCGACAAAGACGAAATATCCAGGTACCTTATCGTAATAAAAAGCAAAATCCTCTCCCCCCAAGGAAGGCGCCATCGGTTGTTTATCAACCCCCTGTTCTTCGGCTACTTTACGGGCTAATAGACCCCAATGGGCATCATTGATGAGAGCTGGTGGCCCAGGAATCCACTGAACTTCGGCCTTTGCGCCATACGCAGCAGCTGTAGAAGTGGCTAACGTTTCAATCCGATTCCGGATTGCCTGTCGGCCTTCTTTGCTCATGCTCCGCGTCGTACCTTCAACAAAAGTTTCATTAGGAATAACATTCCAGTTGTGACCGCCTTCAATGTGAGTGACACTGACCAAAGTAGCGGCAAAGGGATCCATATTCCGGCTGACTGCGGTCTGAACGGCACCGACAAAGGCAGACGCGGTTACAATAGGATCGATACCTCTATCCGGATGAGCCGCGTGGACACCTTTTCCATAGAAAGTAATATGGAACGCATCGACAGCCGCCATGGCCGGGCCATCGATAATTCCCATTTGACCCACATCGAGAAGAGGCGTGCAATGCATCCCGAAAATCGCACCGACATCGTCAATAATACCTGTCTCAACGATTTTCAAAGCACCGCTCGGGCCTTCTTCTCCTGGCTGGAAGATAATACGGATGGTTCCTTGAATATCCGCTTCCCGCTCTTTCAACAAACAGGCCGCCCCCAATATAGAAGCCGTATGGAAATCATGGCCACAAGCGTGCATGCACCCGGGATGCTCTGACCGATAAGGAACATCGGCTTCTTCACTAACAGGCAGAACATCGATATCACAGCGAATAGCAACAATAGGCTGTTCCCCAGTCCCTACTTGTGCGACTACCCCCGTTTCCAAAGGGAGATTTAATATACGAACCCCACCTTTTTGTAAATCCTGGCGAATTCGTTTAGTCGTTTCTACTTCTTTAAAAGACAATTCGGGATGACGATGAAACCATTGAAATTCATCGTGAATATATTTTTGTATGTCCTGTATCATACGTACTCCTTCTTTCTCGTTTCCCCCGCATATCCTTATTAGGATATACAAAAAGGCCACCATCCCCTGACAGAGACAGTGGCCCGCGGTTCCACTCTGTTTACAGCTAACAACTGTATCTCATGACCGTATAACGCCAGTCAGACGTAGCTGCATACTATAACATTCCGCAACTATGCAACCAAAGGCATTCCATCCTGTTTCCTAACGATGCAGGCTCGCAGCCTCAGACCTGCACTCTCTGACGCAGTACAGCAGTACACCGGTGTACTTGTTTTGGTTATCGCATTTCTCAATGTTTACGCCTATGGTACTATCCAAAAGGCTACTTGCCAAGTATAGTTTTCTTTTTTATATATTTTCTAATAAATTTGCAAAAAAATTCATGTCATCATATCATTTTTACAAATATTATTTTGGCCTACTCCACTACCGCTTGTCATTTCTCTCATAAAATGTCATAAAATGTGATAATGTAAAAAAATTTCTGTCCTTTCTTAGTCCGCGATTTTCTTCGCCAGCTCCCGACAGTTCCGGCTCATATGGTATAATAAGAACAGAATTATTTCGTTTGTGAGGTGCGGATATGTCGACGAAAAAACGGATTTTTTACTCGATTTGCCTGATCAGTTTTGTCGGGCCCTTTCTTTCTACATCCATCAATATCGCCATCCCCGTCATGGCCGGTCAATTCGGCGTTACGCCAGACCGCATGAGCTGGGTCGTGACGATTTTCTTGATGACGACGGCAGCTTTTCTCCTGCCCTTGGGCAAGGTGTCCGATGTCCATGGCCGGCGTCGGACTTATTCCCTGTCGCTCATCGTCTTTGCCATAGCGACAGCAGCAGCGGCCTTTGCCCAGACCTTGACGGGGCTCATCGCCTTGCGGGCCATTCAGGGCATTGCCTTATCAGGCGTTTATGTATCCTATATGCCCCTTCTCCTGGCAACGACAGATGAAGCCCATCAAGGCCATATTCTCGGCCGGGCCGTCGCCCTGACCTATCTCGGCCTGTCCCTGGGACCGATCATCGGCGGGGCCTTGACGCAATTCGTCGGCTGGCGCTGTATTTTCCTCTTATCCGCTTTGGCCATCGTTATTTCGTACGCTTTCATCCATCCCATCAAAGAAGAATGGTATGCTAACGGCGCGCCCTTCGTCAACCTTGTCAGTTCGGGCCTGTCCATCGCCGGTATCCTCTGTGGCCTCTACGGCCTGTCGTCTTTTGAAGAATACAGTGCTTTTTTCTGGACCGGCCTCGTCTTGCTCATCGTCTTCGTCATCCACGAAGGCAAGTCCTTCCACCCCCTGCTGCCGCTCTATTTGTTCCGCAATCTGACCTTTTCTATGTCCAATTTGGCAGCCCTCATCCAATACAGTGCTACCTATGCCGTTTCCTTTCTCTTATCCCTTTATTTCCAGGTCATCCTCGGCCTGCCTCCGGCTATGTCCGGAGCGATTCTGCTGGTACAGCCCATTATCATGGCTTTCTTGTCGCCCCGGGCCGGTGATTTGTCAGATAAGTATGGCCCGCGGGGCATTGCGTCTATCGGCCTCGTCTTGACGGCGCTGGGGCTGGCGGCATTTGCCTTATTTCCACGCGTCCCCGTCAGCGGCACGGTTGTCTTCCTGGTCTTCATCGGACTGGGGGCGGCGCTGTTCGGCGCACCCAACAACAGCGCCATCATGGGGTCTGTCAAAAAGATGCATCACGGCATTGCCTCGAGTATCCTGGCTTTATCGCGTAATCTCGGCCAAGCCTTGAGCATGGCTGTCGTCACCTTTATCATGACGACGGAAACGATGAAGACACCCTCGTATACAGACGGCGTTTTGGCGGCTCTGCATGCGTCGTTCGTCATGTTAGCCATCCTCTGTTTTATGGCCGTTGCGGCCTCACTGGCCCGTGGCCATCATCAAAAAAAAGCTTGATTCAGGAGGTATTTCTATGAAAAAACAACTCATTGCAGCCGTTACGGTTGCGTCACTTCTCGGTTTCGCCGGCGGCACAGCTGTCCAGGCTTTCAACCTCGGCTCTATCCTGAAAGTTGGCGGTATTTCCATCCTCGTCTCTAAGTACGGCAATTCCATCAACGATTTCCTCAACAAACTGCTCATGAAAAACGGCGTCGGCACGGATTACGCAACGAAAGTCGTACCTATTGTCAGTGTCGGCACAGGTAAATATATCGGAGCTGTCCAGGTCATCGGTCCGTCGGCACAAGTCGAAAAGGTCAAGGCCGTCGCTCAGCTGGAAGGCGAATTCAACGGCATCGCCCGGGCCAATGCGCTCATCCCCATGGCGACGACGAATGTCACTAATCTCAACCGCGTCCAGGGCGTCGGCGTTTCAGCAACGATTGATTTCAAATTCTAAGGCCTTCCCTAAGCGGAATGAGCATGGTAGAATAAGACAATCTATTTTATAAGGAGGCCCTTTACTTGAAAACTTATCAGCCCATTACGGCAGAAATCATTGAAAAATTAAAGGCCATTACCGGTCCGACTTACGTCAAAACCGATAGAGACTTGCTCTTACAGTATCAGACCGACTATGAAACCAACCCGGCCATGTTCCACATCCCTGACGTTGCCGTATCGCCGGCAAATGCCCAGGAAATATCGGACATCGTCAAATTGGCTAACGAATACGATTTCCCCATTACCGTCCGCAGCGGCGGCACTAGTCTCGCCGACGGGGCCATCCCGGTCTGCGGCGGCCTGGTCCTCTGCATGGACCGCCTCAACAAAATCATCGAACTGAATGAAGAAGGCATGTACATGACCGTCGAAGCCGGCGTCCGCACAGTAGACTTGCAGAACGCCGCCAAAAAAGTCGGCCTCATGTATGCCGGCGACCCGTCCAGCGCCGAAAGCTGCCTCATCGGCGGCAACTTGGCTACCAATGCTGGCGGTCTGCGTGCCGTCCGCTACGGTGTCACCCGTGACCAGGTTTACTGCCTGGAAATCGTCACACCGACAGGAGATATCGTCGAATGTGGCCGCATCCTCAAGAAATGCTCTACCGGCTACGATTTGGAACAGCTCATCATCGGCAGTGAAGGGACGCTGGGCATCATTACCAAAGTCACAGTCAAACTGATTCCGCTGCCGCCGTACCGCTTCGACGTCCTGGCCATCTATACGAACCCGCGCCAAGCCCTTCACATGGTTCCGAAACTGATGAAAGCCGGTATCGACCCGACGAGCGTCGAATACATGGACAATTCCTACGTCCGCGGTTGCGCCGACTATTGCCATTATAAGGATATGCCTCACTACGACGATGGCATTTATGTCATCATCACTGTCGAAACGTTCCATGAAGATGAATTGGACACCAAGATGGATGCTGTCTGCACGATCTGCGAAGAATCAGGTGCCGCCGAAGTCCTGGAAGCGGATGACCGCGTCTGGAACATGCGCCGCAACTGCCAGACGTCCGTCGAATTGCAGAGCAAGGTCTTCCTCACAGACGACGTCGTCGTGCCGGTCCATAAAATTGCCGGGACCATCGAAAAAATCATGGATATCGGCAAGAACTATCCCTTTGAAGTCAAAATCAATGCCCACATCGGCGATGGCAACTTGCACATCGTCCTCTGCAAGATGGACATGAGCGACGAAGAATGGGAAAAGAACGTCGAAGAATTCCACCAGCAAGTCTACGCTTATGCCTACAGCGTCGGCGGGCGCCTGGCCGGTGAACACGGCATCGGTGCCAAGAAATTGAAGTATATGGAACAGTTCACACCAAAAGGCGAACTGAAAATCATGAAGACCATCAAACGGGCTATGGACCCGAAAGACATTCTCAATCCGGGGAAAGTCATTGATGCGTAAGAAAAAAGCCTGCCCCTGCGGCAGGCTTTTTTAGTTTGACGTTTGATGTTTGACGTGATGGTTTCAAATTTATCCCTACTTACATCAAACTTCAAACATCAAACCTCAAACTTCCCCAACAGCCTCATCGCCATGAAGTACATGACGATTAACAGCCCTGTCACGAGTGCGAAGGAGGCGGAGAGGCTGAAGGCACGGCCGATGAAACCTAAAACAGCCGGTGCCAAGAGGATACCGACGTAACCGATGGTGCTGACTGCGGCTACAGCATCGGCGACGGGCATTTCTTTCTGTGTCCCTAAAAGGGAGTAAAAAACAGGAACCGTATTGGCGCAGCCCATACCGATGAGGACATATGACGCGAACAGTAACGGGCCGCCGCTGATGAGCAAGATTCCCAAAAAGCCGACAAAGGCAATGGGCAGGGAAAAGGCTAGGAGACGCCGCGCCCCGAGATGCATGGTCAGAGTATCACCAATCAGGCGGACCAAAAAGGCTGAAGCCGTAAACAAGGTCAGACCCAAGCCGGATTGGGAAATATCGATGCCCTTTTCCGTCGTCATGAAAACGCCGCTCCAATCGTTGATAGAGCCTTCGACGAGGAAAGATATGGTACAAATCAGCCCAATAAAGACAATGGTACCCTTCGGCCACACGAAATGGCTACCGCCACGGCTTCCATTCCGCTCACTGTGAAGATGGGGCGAAAAGAAGAAGACACAGGCGGCAATCAGGACAGCACCGGCCAGGGCAACCCCTTGCCAGGGCAACTGAAACTGCAGCAGCATGGCGAAAAAGGCGGCGCCAGCAAAGTTTCCCAAGGACCACATAGCCTGCATGCCCGACATGAGGCGCTTGCGGACTTTTCGTTCAATGAAGATGCCATTGATGTTGACGACGACATCGAGCAGCCCCAGAGATGAACCGAGTAGGACGGCTACTAGCAGCGCCACAGCGTAAGCTGGCACATAACAGAGGACGTTCAAGGCGACAGCAATGGCCAGGCCGGCAACGGTCAAGGACCGGCGGCAGCCTAAGCGTCCAGCAATAGAGCCGGCCAGCATCATCATAATCAGAGCCCCTAAGCCTACGGCCAGCAAGAGGAAGCCCAAATGGTCATCGGGAATCTGCAGTTTCCGTTTCAAGAAAGGAATAAGCGACGCCCATGACGTAAAGCCGAAGCCGCCAAGGAAGTAAAAAGCTTTGGCACTGTAAATCTGCCAAAGGATATCTCGTTTATTCAGCATTTCTATCACCTCACAACAAAAAAGCCGGATAAGAAACCACCCAGGCCTGCACCTTTATCGAAGAACGTGTTTACGTACACGCCCTTCCTCCGCTACAGGGCTGAAGTGACATCTTATCCGGTTCTATACCATACGAGTATAAGCCTCCGATGAGTTTCCTTATTATAACATGAAAAGAAATTTTTCTCAAGAAGCAGTAGGATCATCAAAAATTTCTTGACAGATTCCCAGCCAAGTGATAATATGTACACCAACAACAAAACATTGTCTTTCATCAAGAGCAGTCGAGGGAATGGCCCGATGACGCTGCGGCAACCCCCTATCGGGATAGGTGCCAAGTCCAGCGGTATATACCGGCAGATGAACGAATCGCAAATCGAGCCGTCATCTGTATGACGGCTTTTCTTTTTGACCGGCAAGATTTTATCCAGAAAGGAAATGATTACATGAACGCAACAGTAAAAAAACTCTTTGCCGCCGTCCTCATCACGACGACATGCCTCTTTGCCGCCGGCTGCGGTTCGTCTTCCAATTCCGGTGCTTCCGGTGACAAAAAAGAAATCAAGATGGGCGTCACTGCCGGTCCCCACGCTGAAGTCATGGAAGAAGTCGCAAAAGAAGCGGCTAAACAGGGCATTACCATCAAGGTTGTCGAATTCAACGACTACGTCCAGCCGAACAAAGCCCTGGCCGAAGGCGATTTGGACATGAACTCCATGCAGCACCAGCCGTACATGGACAACGTCGTCAAGAAACAAGGCCTGAAGATTACGTCTATCGGCAAGACCATCATCCTGCCCATGGCCGTTTACTCGCACAAATATAAAGACATCAAAGATGTCGCCGATGGCGCCAAAGTCACCATCCCGAACGACCCGACCAATGGGGCCCGCGCTTTGCTCCTGCTCCAGCAGGCTGGCTTGATTAAATTGAAGAACGGCAATTCCGTCGACGCTTCGGTTACGGACATCACAGAAAATCCCAAGAATCTCCAGTTCGTCGAACTTGATGCCGCTCAGATTCCCCGTTCCCTCGACGACACGGACCTGGCTTGCGTCAACACCAACTACGCTATCCCGGCCGGCTTGAATCCGCAGAAGGATTCGATCCTCGTCGAATCAAAAGATTCGCCGTATGCGAACGTCATGGCAGTCCGTCAGGGCGACGAAAACAACGAAACATATAAGAAAGTCTTAGAAATCTACCAGTCGGAACCGATCAAGAAATTCATCGAAGAACACTTCCAGGGAACTATCTTGCCGGCATTTTAATGGCTCATGACTCGTAGGGGCCGCCCAAAGGGCGGCCCGCCTGATTCATCTCAAAAGGGCTTGTCGCACGTGCGACAAGCCCTTTACTTATGGTATAATAGGGGTTGTCCATCATATTCAGAAAGGAGACACTTTTTTATCATGAAAGCCGTATTTGTCGATTTCGAGATGAACCCCATCGGCCGGAACCAGAAGGAAGCACGCCGCATCTGCAAGGGCGAAATCATCGAAATCGGTGCTGTCAAGATAGACGAAGACGGGAAAGAAATCTCGTCGTATAAAGAATATGTGCTGCCCGAATATACGACAGCCATGAACCAGACCTGTCAGGAACTGACAGGCATCACCATGGAAATGCTGGCCGGGAAGCCTCATTTCCGCCAGGCCTTCGACCATTTTCTGACCTGGTGCAACGAAGGTAGCCCCAATGCCTACGAAATGTTCGCCTGGAGCGAAAATGACTGGCGTCAGCTGGACTGCGAACTCCGCCTCAAGGAAATCGATGAACACGACGACCGCGTCCGCTGGATGCTCGACCACTGGCAGAATTTCCAACAGATTTACTGCAATCTCCTAGGCCTGGACAATGTCATTTCCCTGGACAAGGCCGTCAGCACCCTGGGCGAAACCTTCGACGGTCAGATGCACGACGCCCTTTGGGATGCCCGCAATACGTCCAAGCTCTATGTCTTATCGAAGAAGAAAGAAGAATTCCGCGACATCATGCAGCCTATCATCGACGCCACCAAGCCGGCAGAACCGCTGACGTTCTCCCTGGCCGACGCCTTCCGCGCTGCCCGCAAGTAACGAGGACGGCTATGGAAGATACGACGCTCCGGATGATTTATATTTTTACAGATATCATCCTGCCCATGATAGCCGGCTATGCCGCCAAACAACGTCGCTGGCTGACACCGGAACAGTCGAACTGGCTCATCCGCTTCAACATCATCGTCATCATGACCGCCCTGACCCTGCTCAGCTTCTGGGTCCTGCCCATGCGGACCGATTTACTGAGTCTGCCGTTCTTTGCCTTTTTCAACGGCCTCCTGCCCTTGGCGTTCGTCCTCTTACTGGGGCGGCAGCGCAAATTCTCATCCTTTGTCGACCGCGGCAGCTATCTCATCGCCGCCATCCCGGCCAACACCGGGACGCTCGGCGGCCTGTGCAGTTACATCCTCTACGGGGAAATGTCCTATGCCTACGTCCAGATTATCGGCGTATTCCAGAACTTGCTCATGTTCTTCGTCCTTTTCCCTATGGGATACTACTATCAGCACAGCGGGAAAGACCATAACTTTTTCGTCTTTTTCAAAGATAATTGGAAATCCATCTTCATCAACTGGAACCAGCTGTCCGTCGTAGCCTTAGTCATCGGCACAGCCTTGCATGCTGCCGGGATTCCCAGACCCGCTACGGGAACGACGATTTTCCAGGCCCTCATCCATGTCAGCGCCTGGGTAGCCCTCATTCCCGTCGGGTATCTCATTGATTTTTCCCATTTCAAGGACTACGCCCGGAAGACGTTAGACCTCATCCCGATAAAGATGATCCTGACGCCGTTGGCATCGTATGGCCTGGCTCTCTGCTTTACGTCAGACCCGGTCCTCCTTGGGACGATCATCATCGTCATGGGCACGCCTTGTGCCATCAATGCCTTGATTACAGAACGGCTCTACGATTTAAATGTCAATCTGGCCATGGCGCCTTTCATTACGACACAAATCCTCTATATCCTTATCCTCTATCCGGCATTTTATCTGCTCGTATCCTGGGGATATTTACCTTTTAAATAACGCTTGCGAGGTGTATTATGACTCATACCCGAATCCGTTCTCTCTTATTGGCCCTCTTCCTGGTCATCCTGACCTTTAGCCTGACCGCTTGTTATACGATTACTTTGAAAGAAAAGCGCATCGACGGCATAGGCTCGTCCATTACGGTGAAACTTCCTGGGAATCCGCAAAAGCTCGACTTCCCCGTCCCTGTCGACCCGCTTACACAGCGCTATTTCAAAGGCAGCCGCCTGTACGGCGAAATAGACAGCGGCCTGTATGTCGCCATCTATACCAACAGCATCGATACCCAGCAGATGTACGACGACCTGCACATCAGCCAGGGCCAGGCCATTAGCCAGCGCCTCAATCAGACGGCCGAAGCCGCAGCCGGCGCCGTATTGTCGAAAATCGACGCGAAGAACGTTTCAGTCAGCCAGGACACGACGACGGTCAGCGGCCAGCACACCGTCGTCCAGGACTTTACCTTCACGTACGAAGATAAGTCCATGCGCGCCCGCCTCATCGGCTTTGCCGACGGGCCAGCCACATGGATCGTCGTCGTAGCCTGTGATGGCAGCAAAGAAGATAAAGTAAAACTAGCCGATGAAGTGCTTGAATCTATCCAAATCAATTAATCTCCAGCTTGCATCCTGCGATAAATGGGCAATCTCTTCAAATGGCGCAACGTGAAGATGGCCGTAATGCCGATGAGGATACCCGTTCCGGTACCGGCGACGGCCAGGAGCGGCAGATAGAGCATGATTTTGATATTTTCTACGACCAAGGAGGCCACGATGACCTGACCTAAGTTATGGAAAATACCACCGGCTGTGCTGACGCCGATAATAGAGAATTTCCCGGTCTTCTGCAAGACCATCATAGCTGCCAAGCTGAAAGCAGCCCCGGAGACGCTGTACAGGAAAGCGTTGATGCCGCCGCCAAAGGCGGTAGCCAAGATGATGCGCACGAGCAGGATGAGGCAGACGTCGCGCTTGTGCGGCAGGGCATAGAGAGCGATGACGGTAATCAGATTGGCCAGCCCCAGTTTCGCTCCTGGCGCGATGAAGGGCACAGGCAGCATCCCTTCGACGATATATAAGACCAGGGACTGGGCGATGAACAAGCCCAGGATAATGATGTGGAATGTCTTTTTCATAAGCTACCTCTAATGGGCCGGAATGACATCGGGTTCGTCACTGCCGGCAGACTTCACTTCGACTAACACCTTGTGCGGCAGGCAGACGACAGTCGCACCGGGTTTGCTGACAAAGCCTTCACTGATGCAGATTTTATCAGGACAATCGGCTTCAGTAATGCCGACGCTCTCGTCTTGGATGACGACCAGGTTGTGGCCTTTATCGGTATCAATAGAAATCGTATCGGTCCCATGGTGGCCTGACAAAGGTACTTCCTTGTAGACCTTGCCATCGACTTGGATGACAGCATACGTCCGGTCTAGCGACGCGTCATTGCCGGTCAGGTAAAAGATGCCTTCCGGGATGAAAGATAAGACGAGCAGCGTAATGATGAGGACAATGTCCCCTTTTTTAATAATATGTTTCATAAGATTTCCATATTGACGAACAGGAGAATAAATATGCAGAACAAATACTTGGTCATCCTGCTCCTGCTGGCGTTAGCTGCTGGAAGCAGCGGATGCGGCTCGCAGCCATCATCGTCTCAAACGGCACAAGCAGTACAAGAAGAGCAGGCTTCGACGGCACCGGTTATCCAAGCCGATTCGCAAGCCTATAGTGACGAAGGCCTGAAAAAATACCAGGCTGGCGATTATGCCGGAGCCATCAGCGACTTCGACAAAGCCCTTTCTATGGACGCTCATATTTACCAGGCCTTGAGCAATAAAGGCGTCACCTTAGCCATGCGCGGCAACAGTACGGGCAGCAAAAACGACGTCGCCCAGGGCATCGAGCTCATTGAAAAAGCGTTGAAAATAGCCCCGAAAGACGTCGCTTCGTTCTACAACCTGGCCTTGGCCTATAAAATAGACGGCCAATACGATAAAGCCCTGACGTATTTCAAGAACGTCATCGCCGCAGACCCGGGCAATACCTGGAGTTACTACGGTATCGCCACCATCTACGGCGACCTGGGCAAAGCCGACCAGGCTCTGCCCTATCTGAAACAGGCCATCGACCTGGGCGGCGAAGACGTCCGTCAGGCAGCCCGGACACAGAGCCATTTCGATAAAATCCGGAACAACAAACAGTTCCAGCAGATTGTCGGCTGATTACATATCTTCTTCAGCGATTTCGCAGAGGATATGACCGATCATAATATGCATTTCCTGAGCCCGTGCCGTCACTTTTGCCGGTACAGACAGGCAGATATCACAGGCCTCCTTCATCTTACCGCCGCCATAGGCGGTCATGCCAATGACAGTGAGGCCTTTTTTGCGGGCTGCCTCGATGGCTTCCAAGACATTCTGGCTGTTGCCGGACGTAGAAATGCCGACCAGGATATCGCCCTTTTCACCTAAAGCCCGGACCTGACGGGCAAAGACCGTGTCGAAGCCGTAATCATTGCCGACAGCCGTCAAAATCGACGTATCGACAGTCAAAGCCAGAGCCGGGAACGGCCGCCGTTCTTTCTGGAAGCGGCCGACGATTTCTGCGGCTAAATGCTGAGAATCGGCAGCACTGCCGCCATTGCCACAAAACAGGATTTTGTGGCCCGAAGCCAGGGCCTCTTTGAACAAGGCCCCGGCTTTTTCAATATCCGGAATCAAATCCATCGTCGCTTCGAGGACAGCGGCATGGTCTTTCATTCGTTGTGTGACAAGACTCATAATACCTCCTATTTCTGGCCTTCTCCATCGTCGACGACTCGGATTTCACCGGTGTGCGGATGGATGACCATACCATAAATTGTAAGGGATGAAGGCAAGTAGGGATTGGCCCGCAGGCGGCGGACCGTATCACAGACGGACGCATCGATATCGGTAATAGGGTCGGCCCATTGTTCCAGCTTGGGCCGAACAGCAGCAATAGCCGCGTCAGAGACGCCTTCTTCTGCCATGTGACGGCACAGGCTGTCTGCCGTCGTCTTGAGCATGCCGCAGTCGTCATGGCCCATGACGATGATGTCGTGGACGTGCAGTTCATAGACGGCGACCATGAGACTGCCGATGACGCTGTCAAAATCTTCAAAGGCCGTATTGCCGGCGACCTTGATGAGTTTAGCTTCCCCCCGAACGAGGCCCATAGCCGGTTCAAGGAAGCTCAAAAGGCGCGTATCCATGCAAGTCAGAACAGCCAGGTTGCGGCTGGGATACTTGCTGACCTCATCGAAGCCACCTTGGGACAGGGATTGTTTAACGAAATGTTCATTGGCCTTCAATATCTGCCGTGTCAGTTCACTCATAGCCGGCCTCCTCATGCTTTCGCAGCGGCCATAACCTTTTTGGCCTTCAAGTACTGGTCGATACCGGCAGCCGTCTTACGCCCTTCGCGCATAGCCAGGACGACGGTCTGCGGTTTGTGGACGATATCACCGGCAGCAAAGACGCCTTCTTGACTGGTCATGCCATAAGGCAAATCCTTGACGGCAATGTAGCCGTCGTCATTGGCGTCGACGCCAAGAGCTTTGACGATGGGCAGCTCCGGTTTATTGCCGATAGCAGCGATGATCTTATTGGCCGGAACGACGCCGAATTCGCCTGTCGGAACCATGGTTGCATCTTCGAGGATCTGCTGTTTTTCATATTTCAGCCCTTCTACATGATCCGTCCCGACGACGGCTTTCGGTGCCGAATAAAACTGGAACTGGACGCCATCAGCCTTGGCTTCTTCATATTCCGACGGCAGGCATTTCATGTTCTTTTCAGCCCGGCGATAGACGATCTTGACGTCTGCCCCGAGGCGCAGCGATGTGCGGGCGGCATCGATGGCGACGTTGCCCGCACCGACGACGATGACCTGGTCGCCTTTCTGGACGGGCAGGTCTTCCAAGGCGACTTCCCCGTTCTGGACGCGCTGGACGTCGCGCAGGAACTGTTCGGCATCGACGACGCCATCGAGGGTATCGTTATCGACGCCGAGATTCCAGGCATTCATCGTACCGATGGCAATGAAGACGGCATCGAAAGCTTCCTGCAGTTCTGCCAAGGGCTTATCCACGCCGATTTTGACATTGTATTCAATCGTGACGCCCATGGCTGTCAGAGCCTGGGCTTCACGCTGCAATAATTCTTTATGGAGCCGGAAAGTCGGGATACCATAGGTCATGGTACCGCCTGGTTGGGAAGCGGCTTCAAAGATGGTGACATCGTAATCGAGGCCGGCCAGCTCCCGTGCGGCTGCCATGCCGGCCGGACCACAACCGATGATAGCTACGCGGCCAGCCGTCTTGCGGCTGACAGATTGAGAGAGGAAGCCGCCATCCAAGGCCATATCCGCTACGAACCGTTCCAATTTACCGATTTCAACATGTTTGCCTTTTTTACCGAGGACGCAGTGGCCTTCACACTGCTTTTCTCTCGGACAGATACGACCGCAGATGGCCGGCAAATCGCTGCGGTGGTAGATATGGGCCGCAGCAGCGCCGAAATCGCCTTGGGTCATAGCATGGATGAACTGGGGGATTTCATTTTCAATCGGGCAGCCTTTGCGGCATTGCGGTACTTTGCAATTCAGGCAGCGCTTGGCTTCAGCAACGGCTTCTGCCAAGGTATAATCGGCATCATGCATGACTTCTTCGTGGAAAGAAGCCAGCTGGTTCTTAGTATCGGACATGAAGGAACCCACCTTTCCGGACTGATAATTTAATGATATAGATTGCACAGATAAAAAAATGGTGCGCCCAAGATGACTCGAACATCCGACACGCAGTTTAGGAAACTGCTGCTCTATCCAGCTGAGCTATGGGCGCACAGGGCACACAGGTCTACTGCGTGCAGATTAATCATACCATGAAATGGCAAAAAAATAAAGGTTCTGTCTCATGAAAAAAAGGCCTATTGCAAGTCCTGCAAACACTCTCTATAATTAGATGTGTATATTGTTCCCAACGAAGGGGAATCACGACTGCAAGAAAAGAAAGGAATCAACCATGATTAACTTAGAAACACTGGCGACGGAACAGCAAAACAGCCATAGCCAGCATATCGACAGAGTGTCTACGGAAGACATGCTGCGCATCATAAATGACGAGGACCATAAAGTCGCCGATGCTGTCGGCGCCATCATCCCGGATATTGCCAAGGCCGTCGACACCATTGCCGACAAGTTGCGCCAAGGTGGCCGCTTGTTCTACATGGGCTCCGGCACATCTGGCCGCCTGGGCATCCTCGATGCCGTCGAATGTCCGCCAACGTACAGTACCGACCCAGAACGCATCCAAGGCCTCATTGCCGGCGGTTATGAAGCCATTTTCCGGGCCAAAGAAGGCGCAGAAGACTCGCCGGAACTAGGCTGCCAGGACCTGATAGCCAAAAACCTGACAGCTGACGATGTCGTCGTCGGCCTCAGTGCATCGGGCCGGACACCGTATGTCGTCGGCGGCCTGACCTATGCCGCTTCAGTCGGCGCGGCTACGATTGCCATCGACTGCTCGCCTCATTCAGCCATCGGCGCTTGTGCCGACATCGACCTCTGCGCCATCGTCGGCCCGGAAGTCGTCACCGGTTCGACGCGCATGAAAGCGGGCACGGCCCAGAAGATGATTGCCAACATGCTGTCCACAGGCGCCATGATCCGCCTGGGCAAAGTCTATGGCAACCTCATGGTCGACGTCAAGTCATCTAACCAGAAATTGGAAGAACGGGCACGGCGCATCGTCATGACGGCGACAGGTTGCAGCCGCCAGGAAGCCGTAAAGGCCTTGGCCGAAAGTCAGGGACGAGCCAAGACGGCTATCGTCATGATTCTCCTGAACCTGCCTGCCAAGGAAGCCGAAGACCGCCTGGCAGCCGCCCAGGGATACGTTGCTGCCGTCCTCAAGGAGACTGCCCATGGATTATGATAAACTGGCCAAGGCCATCTACGACATCACCGGCCCGGCGGCCAATATCGAAAAGGCTTACAACTGTATGACCCGTCTTCGCCTGACGGTAAAGGACGAACACTTTACCAAAGAAGACCTGGCCAAACTTCCTGGCGTCATGGGCATCAATAAATCCGGCGACGAATGGCAAATCGTCGTCGGCCCTGGCAAGGCGACGAAACTGTACCAGGCCTTTGCACCGCTAGTCGAAGGCGGCAGCAAGGAAAATCCGGCACCATCAGCTAGGCCTGACAGCAACGATGACAGCCAGGGTCCTTTCGACAGCCAGGCCCTGCATGAAGAAATACGACGCAAGAATGCAACGCCAGCCAAGCTGGCCTTAAAAAAGATTGCCCATATCTTCGTACCCATCATCCCGGCCTTCATCGCCTGTGGCCTGATTACGGGCTTGCTCAATGTCGCTTTCAAGATGGATCCATCTCTGGCTGCCCAGCCGCTCATGCAGGTCCTGGCCATTGCCGGCAACGCCGCCTTCTATGGTCTGAACATCTTCGTCGGCATCAATGCGGCCAAAGAATTCGGCGGCTCGCCTATGCTGGGTGGCGTCATGGCGGCCATCCTCAGCCACCCCAACTTGGCTCAGATCAATCTGTTCGGCGATTCCCTGGTCCCTGGCCGGGGTGGCATCATCGCCGTCCTCTTGGTCGTTTTCTTCTCGTCGTGGCTGGAAAAGAAACTCCACCGCATCGTACCGGATATGCTCGACCTCTTCGTCACGCCGTTTCTAGTCGTCGTCATTTCGACTTTTGTCGCCCTCTTCCTCTGCCAGCCCGTGGGCGGCTATCTGTCGGAAGCCATCGGCTATGCCGCGACGGAATCCATCGGCACTGGCGGCGCTGTGACGGGCTTCATCCTAGGCGGGACCTTCCTGCCTATGGTCATGGTCGGCATCCATCAGGGCTTGACGCCGATCCATGCAGAGCTCCTGTCGCGCTACGGTGTAACCATTCTCCTGCCCATCTTGGCCATGGCCGGCGGCGGACAAGTCGGTGCGGCCATCGCCGTCTATGCCAAGACTAAGAATAAAGCCCTGCGCAAGACCATCGCCTCGGCCCTGCCCGTCGGCCTCATGGGTATCGGTGAACCGCTCATCTACGGCGTCACCTTGCCCCTGGGCAAGCCGTTCATCGGCGCCTGCATCGGCGGTGCCTTTGGCGGCGCTGTCCAAGCCGCTTACATGGTCGGCGCCGCGACAATCGGCATTTCCGGCCTGCCCTTGGCAGCCAGCACGGACAACATCCCTATGTATTTATTAGGACTGATCACGGCTTACGCTGCCGGATTCATCGCAACCTGGCTCTTAGGTTTTGACGACCCGAAGGAGGGAGAATAAATGGAAACGGGTATCTCCGTCTATCCCGGTCTGGGAGGGACGATTCAAGAAAAGACGACTCGCATCGAACGGGCCGCCGCTCTCGGAATGACACGGCTTTTTACGTCATTTCACATCCCGGAAACAGACCCTGCAGCCTTCCACAAAGAGCTGCAGGCCGTCCTGGAAACAGCCCGGCAATGCCAATTCGACATCGTCGCTGACGTATCACCGGCTTCGGCAGCCTGCCTAGGCATGGACCGGTTCGATCCGGAAGCCATTGCCAAACTGGGCATTACAACTGTTCGCTTTGACGACGGCTTTGATGCAACCAAACTGGCCATGTACAGCCACCTCGTCCGCGTCCAGGTCAACGCCTCGACGCTGAGGCGGTCTGACTTAGAGGGCCTCCAAAAAAATGGAGCCCAAATGGACCACATCGACGGCCTGCACAACTTCTATCCCCGTCCCCACACGGGACTGGACTTAGATTATTTCCAGGCTCAGACCGACCTGCTCCACGCCTATGAATTGTCTGTCGGTGCCTTTATTGCCAGCCAGGCCGGCCAACGGGCGCCGCTCTATGAGGGCCTGCCGACACTGGAAGGACACCGCCATCAGGACGTCAGCCTGGCAGCCCGTCACTTGGCGGCCTTAGGCGTCCAATCTGTCTTCATCGGCGACGATAAACCGTCAGATAAAGAACTGCGCGACCTGGCCCGGACCGGCCGGGAAGAAACGGACGTTGTCGTCATCAAAGCCAAGCTTCTCAGCCGGGAACCGCACATCCAGAATCTATTGTCTTATACATTTACTGCCCGGCCCGATCCGTCGCGGGACGTCATCCGCACCAGCGGCAGCCGGGCCCATCTGGACGGGCGCATCATTGAACCGGACAGCGATATCTTCCGCAGCCTCCACCGCGGCGATATCACCTTGGATAACGCCGATTTCCTGCGCTATATGGGAGAAGTCCAAATCGTCAAATGCGAACTGCCACCAGAAGAACGGACCAATATCGTCGCCAAAGTCGTGCCAAACGAAGAGTTTCTCCTGGACTATATCACACCAGGCCGGAAATTCCGTTTCGAATTCATCCGCTAGGCTGCGCCTTCTGCGCCAAAAGGATGACAGCCCCCAATATGCAGGCGATGCCAGCGGCTCCCGCCAAGGTCAGGGCTTCATGAAAGACGACGATGCCGATAACCGTCGACGTCAGTGGTTCGACAGACGCCAAGATAGAAGCCCGACCCGCTTCCATATGCTTTAGTCCTATCGTATAAAGGCCAAAGGGCAGGGCTGTTGACACCAGGCCGAGAAGGGCGAAGAGTAGCGCTGTATAGGGTACCGATACGGCCAAAGAGGCCATCATGCCGAAATGGCAGAAAGGCAGGAGCCCCAAGGAAGCGATAAGGAAAGTCCAAGCCGTAACCGTCAGCGGTTCATATTTGGCCAAGGCATAGTGGCCGAAGACGGAATACAGGGCATAGCCGAAACCGCTTCCCAAGCCGGCCAAGATGCCAGCGGCCTCGACATGCCCCAGTCCCAAGCCGCTGACCAGGACACAGCCGGCAAAGGCCAGGACCAGGCAGAATGCCTTGCGCCGCGTAAAGCGTTCATGAAAGAGAAAGATGGAAAACACCATGACGATACTCGGCGCGGTATAGAGCAAAATGGCCGCGACAGACAACGTCGTCAATTCGATAGCTGTAAAATAGCAGATATTGAAAAAAACAATGCTCCCTAAGCCAGTCCCCAGGAACATCCACACATCGCGCCAGGCAATGCGCAGGATTCCCGGATGTCGGCCGAGAATGAGGCCGATCATGGCGACAGCCGTTACCAGGGCGCGGCCAAAGGTAATCTGCAGCGGCGACAATCCATACGCCGACAGCTGGCGGGTAAACAAGCCGATGATACCCCAGCAGATACCCGCTGCGACGACGCAAAGAGGCGCCATACGTTCTATTTTCACCTGTACCACCTTCTTAAAAAAAATAGGCCTGACGAAGGATAAACGCCTTCGTTCGAGCCTTGGTTTTATTATAGCACAGTTTCCACCTGTGATGATATAATAAAAAAAGTAATGTAAACAGAGGTAATCCAATTATGAATCAAGAAATGAAACTCGCCGTCCTCATCGACGCCGAAAATATTTCCAGCAAATACATCGACGTCATCTTATCTGAAGCGAACAATCTCGGCGATGTCATCTACAAACGCATTTACGGCAACTGGACGACGCCCCAGATGGCGTCATGGCGCAATACCATTTTAGATAACGCCATCCAGCCCATCCAACAGTACAGCAATACAATCCGCAAGAATTCGTCCGACTCGGCCCTCATCATCGACACGATGGATTTATTATATCAGAGCAACCTCGACGGCTTCTGCATCGTTTCGTCCGACAGTGATTTCACGCGCCTGGCCTCGCGCCTGCGGGAATCCCAGAAATACGTCCTAGGCATGGGCGAAAGCAAGACGCCCCGTTCCTTCATCTCGGCGTGCAATAAGTTCCTCTATCTCGATGTCCTTTGGGAAGAAGCAGAAGAACACGAATCCGAAGTCCAGGAAAACGAAGGGCACGACGAAACACCGTCTCAGGAAACGGCCAGCCATAAAGCGGAAAAAGGGGAAACTCCGGCAGCCCATCCAGTAGGACCGGCTCCCATCCATACGTTGACACCGCCGGAATCACCGACGGCGCATGGCAAGACACCAGGTAAAGATTTTTCTACGATCCGCCAGGCTTTGATCAAGTTGACCGAAGAAAATTCTGACGACAACGGCTGGATTTTCTCAGGTACCTTAGGAAACCTCCTGAGCAAGCAGTTCTCCGACTTCGATGTCCGAAATTTCGGTTATAAGAAATTCGTACCTTTCATCGAATCGCTGAAACTCTTTGACGTCAACACCTTTACGGACGAAAAGAACCGCACAGTCAAACATAACTACTTCAAGCTCAAACAGGCCTCGAAACGGCCGCGGCGCACTTTCCGCCCTTATTATAAACAGCGCGGCCGTTAATACCTATCGCTTCACGGAGGATACCCGCCATGGATACGAATACACAAAGGGCGCTGGAATCACTGCACCGGCGAAAAGTCAATGCATCCATTGCCATCGCAGCCGACCTGGCCAACGACAACTTAAACAGTATCTGCCGCCTGGCACTGGCCTGGATCAGTGACGGCAACGTCCACGGCATTTCCTATTTTATCAAGCCCCGCGAAGGGCCGGTCCAAGCACATAACCTGACCGAAGACATGCTGGCTGACAGCAAGCCTTTCGACGTCGTCTGGGATGAAGACATTGCCTTTCTCCTCAAAGACGCCGTCCTCTCTGCCTACCGCTCGGAACGGCTCTTTCCAGCCATCAAGGCCAGCTACGAAGCATCAGGACGGGAACTGCCCCTGAAGGATGTCTACATCAGGGACTTGAAATTCCTGGCTTCGACGTATATGCCCAACTTGGCCAATGATTCCTTGACGTCGATTCTGCACCGCATGAAGATTCCCGTCGACATGGACAATGCCTTGAGCCGGGCTATGGCCTGCATCTGTGGTCTGAGCTGGCTGGAAAACCTCTATCCCATTTCCAGCTACGGTATCCCTTTATCGGCTATCCTGGCTGGCGCCTTGCAAGAGCAGCCAGAAGAAGTCGTCGAGACGCGGGAAGAACGGGAGGCACGGGAGCAAAAAGAGGCAAAATATGCCAAACTGACGTATTACACCAAAATGCTATTCCTGCCTTTCGTCATCTTTTGCCTGTTCATCACCATTTACTACGTCCACCGCTACGGGGAAGCAGAACAAACCAAGGTCAACTTCTCCCGCTATTCGACGAGCGGCATCCCAGAACTGAGTGACGCAGAAAAAGAAGCACAGCAGGAAAAGACGCGCCTGCCCTCGAACAGCGGCCGCCACCTCATGATGCGCGGAACCTACGTCATCCCCGACGAAACGACGATTCCCACCTTCCTAAAAGCCAGCCACGACCGCGACATGGAAACCATCCGTTCCCTCGTCCGGTCCGATAAAATCCTAGTCTTTGCCAAACCGACACGTATCCAGATTACTGGCGACAAAGACAACCAAGGCTTCGTCCCCATTCAAATCCTGGAAGGCGATTATGCCGACCGCACCGGATTCGCTCCGGATGACATGATAAGTAAGTAAATAAAAAAGCGCTGTCTTCGTGCGACAGCGCTTTTTTACATTGTAGGGGGGGGGCGACCACGTGGGACGCCCGTTTGGGGATAATCGTCACGGGGCCAGCCAGTCCCGGAGTTCTTTAATAACCGCTTCTTTGGCAATGATGCCATGGGAATTCCAGACGACACTGTCCACTTCCTTGACATGGCCTTCACGGACAGCCGGCACATGCTGCCACAGGGGGGCGGCCTGGAGACTTTCATAACGGCACTGAGCCGCTTCATTATTCTCGCCACTGCTCATGCCGTAGCCACAGCTGACCAAGATGTAGTCGCATTGGAAATCAGGAATCGCTTCCAAGGACAAGGCCATATTCTTGCTGTTGCCCATAGCGACAGCCAAGGGCGGAGGATAGAGATTGAGCAGGTCATACATAAATCGATTGATGGCGTTTCCCGGATAAGGATAGAGGCGGATTTCTTTTTTCAAGACCCGCACTAAGGCGACACTGCTATTGCCAATGCGCGATTTGATGGCCAGACGGGCCTTTTTGACGACGTCATAATATTGACGGAGCCGTTCGTCCCCCCGTTCGGGCTGTCCCAATGTGATGGCAATGGCCAAAAGGGACGTTTCCGCATCTTGCAGGTCAAAGGCGGCGACAGGAGCGATTTTGCTCAGGGCCACATAGGCATTACGGTCATACGAATCGCGGAGGATGATGAAGTCCGGTTTCTCGGCCTGGACCTGTTCCAAGTTGATCGTATTCGTACTGTCATTGATATAGACATTGTCGACGCCCTGAGCCGATAAAGCTTCGTGAAGATACGAATCAGGCCGGTCATGGGCGGCTACCATCGGTGCACCTAAAGCTACCATAGGGTCTTCCATACCGATGACGACAACCCGTTTGGGCTGATCCGGCAAAATCGTCGTCCCATACTTATGGTGCAGTACGAGGCGGCCATCGCCATTATGGCTGAACATGGCCTTAGCCGCTTCACTTTTCTTGACGAAGCGCTGCTGCAGTTCTTTGTCGATAGCCTGCGGCGTGTCAGAATGCATCGATTCCTGATCCAACACGGGCAGGTCACTGCCGGCGCTCTGCCAGGAAAAGGAAGCGCAGCCACCGAGAAAAAAGGCTGCCAGTGTCAGGCCCAGGCAGGCACAAAGGCATTTTACCTTAGCATTACTCGTCATGAGCTGCCCCCTCCCGGACATAAGGGATGCAGAAAGGCCGCTTGGTCCGCGAATCCTGCAGGATTTCGGCTTCGACGCCAAAGACATCACTTAACATCTCTTTGGTCATCGTTTCTTCTGGCGTACCGGAAAAGCGGATTTCCCCTTTCTTCATCGCAATGATGTAATCGGCAAATCGGGCAGCTTCATTGAGCTCATGAATGACCATGACGATGGTCTTCCCATATTTCCGGTTCAGACGCCGGACGAGCGTAAGAATTTCCATTTGATGGGAAATATTGAGGAAGCTCGTCGGCTCGTCGAGGAACAAAATATCCGTATGCTGAGCCACAGCCATAGCAATCCATGCCCGTTGCCGCTGTCCCCCAGACAATTGTTCAATAGGCCGGTTGGCAAATTCCGTCATATCCGTTTCAGCCAGAGCCCAGTCGATGATTTCAACATCTTCCCGAGTCAGCCCGGAAAAAGCGTGCTTCTGATGCGGCGCCCGGCCATAACTAACCAGTTCCCGCACAGTCAGCCGCCTGGGGCACTGGGATTCTGCGGCAAAATAGCCAGCGACGAAGCCAGGCGCCGGCTGTCCTGTTCATGGACGGATACCCCGTCGAGCAGGACCTGTCCTTTCAAAGGCGGCTGAATCCGGCAGATCGTCTTGAGCAGCGTCGACTTGCCGCAGCCATTAGCCCCGATGAGGACCGTTACCTTCCCGGCCGGGATGCGCAGCGTCAAATCACGGATGATGACATGGTTGTCATAGCCGGCGTACAGATGTCGTGCTTCCCGTTCCATAGATAGCCCTTTCTGTTATACAGGTTTCTTTAAAAAGAGATACATAAAATAAGGGGCCCCAATAAGGGCTACAATCGTGCCGACGAGCATTTCATCCGGAGCGATGATGACCCGTGACACCCAGTCTGCCGTACACAAGAGAAGAGCTCCTAACAGAGCCGATGCCGGAAGGACCCGGCTATGGCGGACGCCGACCAGACGACGGGCAATATGCGGCAAATGAGGCCGATAAAGGCAATGCTGCCGCCGACAGCGACGCAGCAAGCCGCCAGGATGACACCTATCATCAGGTAGAGGAAGCAGCTGCGGTTGAGTTCAAGGCCCAAGCCAATGGCCGTTTCATCGGATAAATTCAAGATGTCCAAATCGCGATGGCGGAACCATAAAAAGAGGCCCAAGCCCAGGACGACGGGCAAGAGAACGGCTACATGATTCCAGGAATTGCCGAAAATACTCCCTATGATCCAAGCATTTACTTGGTGGAATTTCGTCGAATCCAAGCGGACAATGAGGACGATTTCCAAGGCATGGATACCGGCAGCCAGAGAAACGCCATTCAAAATAAGCGTATACATCGACGTCTTCCGCCCTTTCCGATAAGACAGGCGGTAAATGATGAGCGCCGTCAGTGCAGCTCCGGCAATAGCTGCCAAGGGCAGTGCCCAAATCGGCAAAGCTTCAGCTGCCGACTGGCGGTAAATGAGCAGCAATACGGCAAAACCGACACCGGCATTCCCACCTTCTCTCCAAGGCAAGGGCATTAGCGGTTCCGTTACCTTATCTATCGTCGTCGGAGCTGATGGCAGTGTCCAGTCCGCTTTGGTCGCCGGTTCGTCCGGTTATCCCGAAATGGATACCGCTGCACAACAGGCTATTTACAATTATTCCTTTGAACCGGCCCGCAACAACAATGGCGACCCCGTTCCTTGCAGAACGACAAAAACCATTAATTTCCACGGTCATAAAAAAAAGGCGCTGGCACATGAAGACAGCGCCTTTTTTAGTTTGATGTGGATGTTTTTAAATTTAAAGCAATCGCCTCAAACATCATACATCAAACCTCAAACATTAAAGAGAAAGAGGCCTTGCATGACGGAATAACCCTTCGTGCAACAGTCCCTTTACATGGAGGTCTTTTTATGAAATCAAAAAAATGGCAAACCCTGGCAGCCGCTATTTTTTGCTGCCTTTCTCTTGGCAATCTAAGCTATGCAGCCACTCCCATCAAGGATTGCACAGCCACTGCCAAAGTAACCGGCGACGGGGAACACGTGGCCGACGTCATCGTACAATATGACCAGCCGATTACAGCCTCATCCGTTTCGCCGGATGATTACAGCATCGACGGCAGAACTATCGAAAGAGCCTACACCAATACAACGGACAGCCCATCTCCCGCGGGAACGGCTTCCGGTTCTTATGTCGTACTCCAATTGAAGGATCTTCCCCTTACCGATTCCTCTGTCGACCCCCATCCGGAAGACGGCTCGATGGAAAAACGTCAAAGTTTAGGACATAACGGGCCTCAGCTGGGTAGTCACGGCAATCCTCAACCGCTGCCGGTCATAAAAGCCACCGTCAGCCAGACAGGCTTAGTGAAGACAACAACAGGCAGCCTGTACGGACCTTCAGCGCCACAGGAAACGACAAAAGTCCGAGAACCTATCGTTGAAGATTTCCAGCAACGTGTCTTTACCGACGAAACCCAGCAAAATGCAACATTGAAGTATAATCTGTATATCCCGGCTCACTATGATAGCCATAAAAAATATCCATTAGTCCTGTTCATGCACGACGCCGGTACAGTATCACCGGAAATAAAAGCAACCTTAGTCCAAGGGCTAGGGGCCGTGACCTTTACTTCCCCTGAATGGCAGGCAAAGCACCCGTGTTTCGTCTTAGCCCCTCAGTACGACACGATTATCGGCGATGACAACTATCAGTACGGCCCCGAACTGGACCGGACTATTCACCTCGTCCAGCATCTCTGTAGGCAATATTCAATCGATACAGACCGCATTTACAATACCGGTCAATCCATGGGCGGCATGACGTTTATCGCTATGGATGTCAAATACCCGGACTTCTTTGCCGGTTCCTATCTCGTGGCCTGCAAATGAAACGAAAATGTCACGTCTCCTTTAGGACATCAACATATTTGGGCCGTCACGTCCCAAGGCGACCCTGGGGCCAGCCCGAGCCTGACAAAAATCATGGCTAATTTAGAAAAAGAAGGCGTAAAAGTCGCCGTACAGACCCTCGCCCCCACTCAGCACCAGGATCAAGTCGATGCCCAGGCAGCTTCCCTCATCACAGCCGATTGCAGCCACTACCTGACCCAGTACCAAGGCGGGAGCCACCGTTCTACCTGGCAGCATGCCTACACGATGCAGCCAGCTTTAGAATGGCTCTTTGCTCAAAAACGGACTGCCAGCGCTCAATGACGCAGTCCGCTAAAAAGCATCCCATTCGGCGAAGCGTTCATTCATACGTTTCTTCTTGATTTTTTTTGTTTCTCCTTCAGCTGCGGCAAAGGGCATTTTCCCAGCTGCAATGGTTCGTTTATAAAAAAGTTCAATAGCTTGTTCTTCCGTCAGTCCTAGGCTTTCAAAGATAGCCTGGGCTTTTTTCCTCGTTTCTTCATCCATACGTTTCATCTCCTTTGCCCTTGCCATGGCGAGCCTGAGCTTCCTGGTTAATGCCGTCCAGGGTAGCCATATGCCAGACGGCATACATCATGGTCTTCATGAGAATGACGCCTAAGACGGCTCCTGTCCCTTCCCCCAATGAGAGGCCCGCCTGGATGGGGACTTCGTATTCATCGATGCCGCACAGGCGCAGGGCCTGGGCCATGCCGGGCTCCCGGGAAATATGGGACGGCAAGGCATAATCGCGGACAGCAGGTTTCATGGCAATGGCACAGGCCAGGGCCGTCGCCGTAATGAAGCCGTCGATATAAAAAGGTATTTTTTCATCAACACAGGCCATCATAGCACCGCAGAGTGACGCCAAATCAAAGCCGCCGACACAGCGCAGGGCATCGGCCGGCGTCTGGATTTCTTTTTCATAGGCTTTGATGGCTGCGGCAATGACGCGCCGCTTGTGGAAGAGCAGTTTATAATTACCCCGAGCCGAACCAAAACCGGTCAGCCAGGACATCTTTTTCGGAGACAAGGCGGTGAGGACAGCTGCTGACGTCGTCGTATTGCCAATGCCCATTTCACCAAACGACAAGAGATTGATTTCCTCTTTGGCAGCTGCCTGTACCCGTTCGCGTCCCGTCGCCATGGCTTGTACCAGTTGTTCCCGGCTCATAGCCGGTTCAACGGTGAAATTTTTCGTTCCCCTGGCGATTTTGCGGTCTAAGCCGACGGCATCGGCACTGTCGATACCGACATCGACGACTTCATAAGGAATGTCCTGGCTACGGCAAAAACAGGTCACAGCCGACGTTCCTTGGACCATATGGCAGCTCTGCATATAGGTTATATCCGCTAACTGAGCAACGACACCGGCTTGGACAACGCCATTGTCGGCGGCAAAAATGATGTGTTTTGGCCGCAGTTCCCGATGAAAAGTCCCCCAGGCCAGTAAAATTTGCTTGGCCTGCTTTTCCAAAAGTCCTAGGCTGCCCGGCGGCTTAGCCAGATTATCGATCTGGTGCAGGGCCTGGCGCCGGTAATTTTCATAACTCACAGTCATACCCTCCCTCTTTCCTCGTCTGAATCGATTCTATTGTACCATGATTGCCAAGGATTCGCGAATGATACTAAAAATGAATACTTGTTCATCCTGTAACACAGATTTCCTTGAAAAAACGTTTAATTTATGTCAAAATAAAAGCAAGAGTGGAGGTGGCCATCGTGTCCACAATTAAAGACATTGCCAAAACTGCTGGCGTTTCCATCGCCACCGTTTCCATCGTCTTGAACGGTAAGGGCCGGGAACGGAAAATCTCACAGGAAACACAACAGCGTATATACAAAATTGCACAAGACCTGAACTACGTCCCCAACCAGTCGGCAAAAAAACTGCGGTCGGCTAAAAAGGACAGCTATGCCATTGCCTTCTATTGGGCAACGGACTTCCGTATCAACTACCTGGCCCGTATCACCCTTGGGATCCAGGAAGAAATCATGAAGCAAGATAAGGCGATCCATCTGACCGTCGTCCCATATAAAGTCGATCAGCTGCAAAAACAGCTCGAAGCGATGCAAAACGAATTTTTCAACGGCATCATCATTGCAAATATGTCGAATAAAGATATGGACTATCTCAATTCCATCCATATCCCTTGCCCAGTCGTCCTCTTTAACCGGGAATCGGGCAAGTACAGCAGCGTCACTATGGACAACTATACTATCGGTTGCAACGTCGCCAAGCATTTCCTCAACAAAGGCATTTTCGACGCCGGAGTCCTGACCCATGATACTTCGTTCCCGATCATGCGCACGTGGATGCAGGGCTTCCTCGACACCTTCGCCAAAGCTGGCCATGCTGTCCCGGAAGAAAATGTCATCCTCTGCGATACGTCTTCATCGAGCGCCGTAGCAGCTACGAAGAAACTCTATGAAGAAAAGCGGATGCCCCGGGCTATGTTCTGTGAATCCGACGTCCTGGCCCACGGCATGCTCTATGCCTGTCATGAACTGGGAATCTCCATTCCCCAAGATGTGGAAGTCTTCACCATTGGGATCAACATGGCCCAGCTCAACGATTACGCTATTCCCTCGCTGTCCCGCGTCGATATCCCTATGGGCGAAATCGGTCAGCACTGTCTGCACCTCATGGTCGACCTCATTGAAAAGAAAAAACAAAATCCTACGGTCCAGTTTGTAGAAGGAAAAGAAATCATCGGCCAATCATCACCGCTGTAAGGGCGTAAAAAGAGGCTGTCGCATTATGAGCTGACCCCCAATTGTTAGACCTAACATCTAACGATTTGGGGTCACATCATTAAGACAGCCTCTTTTTTTAGTTTAAGTTAGCCATTATTCGTAGGGGCCGTCTTGAAAGGCGGCCCGCTTGCCCAAAGGGGCACAGCACTTAACCGCCTAACGCCTTCCGTACAGCGCAGGCGACGTCTGGAAGTTCTTCCTCTCCCAAGGTGCGCAGGGACAGGATGACAGCGTGGTACTGAACACGGGCGACGACGGGAAGGTCGGCCCGCCGCAGGCGTCGTTCCAATGCTTCCGGCGTCATGCCATCGGCTTCGATAGCCAGGGACCAACCCGGCAGGACAGCATCGGGGCAGGCACCGCCGCCGACGCAATCATCTATCTGGCGCAAAGAGATGCAGGCCGGCAGGTCATCGATATGCAGGAGCTGCAGCAACCGTTCCGCCCGTTCCCGCAACTCATTCTTCGTCAAAGCCAGGCAGCGCAAGGTCGGAATCTGGCAGACAGCTGTACCGTCACGATAGGCCCGAAGCGTCCCTTCCAACCCGGCCAGGGTCATCTTATCGACGCGCAGGGCCCGCAGCAGGGGATGATGTTTCATAGCCTCCAGATAGGCAGCTTTTCCGACGATGATACCCGCCTGCGGACCGCCTAGGAGCTTGTCGGCGCTGAAAGTCACGATATCGCAGCCAGCTTCCAACACTTCGCGGACCGTCGGCTCATGGGGCAGGCCCCATTCGGCCAAATCGACGAACAGGCCGCTGCCTACGTCGTTGATACAGGGCAGGCCGTGGTCATGAGCCAAGCTGGCCAGATTTGGAGCCGGGACGCTCTCCGTAAAGCCGATGATGCGGTAATTACTGGTGTGGACTTTCATGAGTGCCGCCGTATTTTCACCAATGGCCCGTTGGTAGTCAGCCAGATGGGTCTTATTGGTCGTCCCGACTTCGCAGATACGGCCGCCGCTCTGTTCGATGACGTCGGGAATCCGGAAGGAACCGCCGATTTCAACGAGTTCTCCCCGCGATATGACGACTTCCCGGCCAGAAACTAAGCTGGACAGGGTCAATAAGACGGCAGCAGCATTGTTATTGACGACCATCGCGTCTTCAGCACCGGTCAACGCACAGAGGAGTTCCCGGACATGGTCATACCGCGATCCTCGTTTCCCGGACACCAAGTCGTATTCCAAGTTGCTGTAATGACAGGCCAGTTCGCCAATGTGCCGGGCTAATGCTGAACTGAAAACGGCCCGGCCCAAGTTCGTATGCAGGATCGTCCCCGTCGCATTGATGACCCGGCGCAAATGCCCCCGTTCGGCCATCTGCAGCCGTTGAACGACGGCCTGGTCGAACTCATCACCTGAAAAAGGCTGGTCCCACTTGCCGGCCAAGATAGACTGCCGCCGTTCATCTAGTATGGCCCGAACGGCATCACGGACGGCTTGGCGCGATTTCCGGTCTTGCCAGGCCAGCAGGACTGGCCGTTGCAATAAATGGTCTACATCGGGCAGCTGCCGGAGCAGCTGCTGTCGTCCTTTATCCATGGTCATTCTCCCTTTTTATTTCATATTTCCGGGCGGCCGGTCCGGCTAGGCGCCCATCGGCACTGCGGCAGGTAATGCCGCAACGGTCCATATATTCCAAGATGAGCAGAGCCTGCTGGCGGCTGATTCCCAGGACGTCGCGAAAATCGCCGAGCGTCAAGGGGCGCCCTGATTGCAGATACTGACAGGCTGCTTCTGCGGCTTTCATCATATAGCGCTTCGACAAGACGAAATCAGTCGATAAAAAGACAAGGCTCTTGCCGTTGAGGGCATCGGCGACCTCCTGTGCTTCCCGACCCAAAGCCCGGACATGGCGTACTGGGACGGGCACATAGCCGCTATGGTCCAGTTTCTTTTCGATAGCCGACTGCAATTTCCGCTGAGACGGTGAAAAAGTAATACGGAACCGCTTTGCCGCTACGCATTGCCGGGATAAACGGCAGACGCCGCCAGCCGTCAACAGCCGCAACAAAGCTGTCCCATCCTTTTCATCGAGACCCAGGCGGCTCCGGAAAACCGGCTGGGGAATCCCCGGCTGTAACGGTTTTTCTTTATGATAGGCCAAGAGGACTTGCAAAGCCTTGGCCTGCCAAGCCTTGTAGACGTCGCCGTGGATGTAGCCCTGCCGGGTCCGGCGGACAGTCCCGTTTTGCCGCAAATGGTCCAGGGCCAGTTCTACCTTGGCCAAGGGCAGGTCCGTCGCTCTGGCAATGACGTCAGCCTGGGTAAAAGGGACTTGGCGCAGGCGCAGAAAACCGGCGACGACGTCATTTGTCAGGCCGGCATCGCGAGCTTCCAGACTGGTCACTACGTCGTCTTTGAAGCGGCGGTGTTTCTTAGGGTGGGCGTCGAGGATTTCCCCACCGGCTACGGTATACATAGGAGAAAAAGTCCGCAAAATGAAGCGGTCTCCAGCCTTTACATAGATTTCATCCGCTTCCAGGCGCAACTGTAAAAAGCCTTCCGTCCCTGGCGCAATCTGTTCCGCTCCTAAGGGCACGATGCGGACCATGACTTCCCGCGTCCCTACGAGGAGGCGCATGCGCTGCCATAAAAAGAGCGGTTCTGCATCGGCCAGGCAGGTCACTTTGGCATCGATCATCCGCGTCGCAGCAAAATCCGGTTCCGTACAGAGAACGTCGCCGCGATGAATGGCTCCACTGGAAATGCCCGCTAAGTTCAAGGCCGTCCGCTGCGGCGGGGCTGCCCGCAAGACATCTTGCTCATGAACCTGCATATTGCGGATTCGCAGGCGTCGGCCACCGGGATAAAGCCAGACCTCGCCGCCATTGACCATAGGGCCATCGATGAGGGTCCCTGTAGCGATGGTCCCGAAACCTTTGATAGAAAAAGACCGGTCCACGTTGAGACGGCCCATCCCCTGAGCTGTCTCTGTGGGCAGGCTCGATGCCATGGTCTGGATGGCATCGACCAGTTCCATCATGCCTCGGCCGCTGACGGCATCGGTGACGACGATAGGTGCCCCTTCAGCTGCCGTATCGGCCAGATTCTGGCGGATATCCTGCAAGGTCAGGCTGAGCAGCACGTCGTCAACGGTATCGGCCTTGGTGACGACAATAATGAATTTATGCACGCCAAGAAGGGTCAAGATGTCGAGATGTTCCTTTGTCTGCGGCATGACCCCTTCGTTAGCGTCGACGACGAGCAGGACCAGATTGAGGCCCGGCAGGCCGGCGACCATATTCTTGATGAATTTTTCATGACCCGGTACATCGACGATACCGGCCCGCGTACCATCTGGCAAGTCGAGCCAGGCAAAACCCAGGTTGATCGTCAATCCCCGTTTCTTTTCTTCGGTTGTCGTATCCGTATCGATTCCGGTCAAGGTCCGGACCAGCGTCGTCTTTCCATGATCGACATGGCCGGCCGTCCCGATGACGATGTGTCTGGCCATAATATCACCTTTCTCTGATTTTAGTGTACGTGACGGTCAGACCCTGGCGGCAGGCACGATATAAAGCGACCCATGCCAGCCCCTTCGCATCGAGGAGGGCTGTCAGGGCCGCTTCATCAGTCAGCTCATAACGCAGGGAAAAACCGCACGACGCGTCGAGTTTCCCCGGCGTCGGAATGATACGCACGGCCAGGCCGGCTGCTTTCGCCAGCTGTTCGCCTTCCATAGCCTGCCGCGTCGACGGAACCAGGGCAACGCCATACGTTTCGCCAGCCATTAAGCGCCTTGCTTCAAGGCCTGTTCGACGGCAATGGCCAACTGATCAGCACAGGAAGTCCCGCGGTCACCACAGGGATTCCCTTTCAAGAGCTTTACAGCCCGGGCCGCATCGGTATCTTCCAACAACTTGCTGAGAGCCAAAGTATTGCCGGGACAACCGCCTACGAAGTGAACGTTATGCAGTTTACCGTCTTCCAGGCTGAACGTAATCTGCCGGGAACAGGTGCCTTGAGTCATATAGGAATAATTTTTCATGAAAATCCTCCTCCGGCGCTAGCTTCTTATTTGAGCAAAGCGTCTAATTTTTCTTTCAATACATTATCCGGGACGACGCCGATGACGCGGTTGACCACTTTCCCGTCTTTAAAGAAGACCAGGTTCGGAATCGTCGCTACTTCATAGGCTTGGGCTACTCCCGGATTTTCGTCGACATTAATCTTGCCAATCTTGATTTTACCAGCATATTCTTCGGCCAAGTTGGCGATGACCGGTCCCATCATCTGGCAAGGGCCGCACCAGTTAGCGAAAAAGTCAACCATGACCGGCTGGCTGCTGTTCAATACTTCCTGCTGAAAATTATCGGCTGTAAATTTATATTCCATGAGAAATTCCGCCTTTCTTTTTTTGACTATTTGTCTTTTGTAACTATATCCATTATATATTACTATACCAAAGCAGTCAAGTTTTCTCGATAGATTGCCAGAAATTCTTACATCGCCGCCATATGCCGCAAGGCCTGGACAGCGGCCTGGACATCTCCAGCCGTCGTAAACTGGGAAAAAGAAAAGCGCACCGTTCCCTGGACGGCCGTCCCCAGGGCCTGGTGGACGAGGGGCGCACAATGATAAGCCGGGCGCGTCGCCATGTGGTACGTCTGCCAGAGGATGTCACTGACGACAGCCGATTCGGCATCCCCAATATTGAGGCTGTAGACGCCGACGCGGGGCCCGGAAAAATCACCATACAGGCGGATACCTGGGATAGACTGGACAGACGGGACAAAAATCTGGGCCAATTCTTCTTGATGAGCAGCGGCAGCGGCGACGCCGCCATCCAGTAGCAGCCTTACCCCGGCGTCGAGACCGGCAATACCGGCGACGTTGGCCGTGCCCGCTTCAAAGATGCCGGGAATGGCCGACGGCTGTTCCCGTTCAAAGGAATGGACGCCATCGCCGCCAGTGATATACGGCGTCACGGCAGCATCGCGGCGGATGACGATGCCACCCGTCCCGCCGGGGCCGTAAAGGGACTTATGCCCCGTAAAGCACGCCACCGTGACGATGCCATCGGACAAGTCAATGTCGCTAGCCCCAGCTGTCTGGGACACATCGACGATGAGCCCCAAATGATGGCGCTGGCAGAAGGCCTTGATGAGGGACAAATCGAGGACATTTCCGGTGACATTGGAAGCATGATTGCAAACGAACCACTTCGTCTGCGGCGTCAGCAGTTCTCCCATCGTGTCGTACTGCAAGGCGCCGCTGGGGCTGTCGCTGGCGATGATGGACAAGGATACGCCTTCTGCTTCCAGCTGATAGAGCGGCCGCAAGACGGCATTGTGTTCCCACGACGTCGTCAGGACGCCATCGCCGGGATGGATGAGCCCTTTGAGGACCATATTCAGGGCTGTCGTCGAGTTGTGCGTAAAGGCGACATCGTATTCCGGCCCACAGTGGAACAGGGCTTTGACATCGTCTTTCGCCTGTAAGACGATGCCATAGGCCTTCAAGGCGTAGCCGTGGGCCCCGCGGGACGGATTGCCTACCATCCCCGATGATAGGACATCATAGACGGCCTGGGCGACACCATCGGGCTTCTGCGCCGTCGTCGCTGCATTATCGAAATAATACATGAAATAATCACCTCCCAAGGGATTCGTGGCTCGTAAGGCGTGGATGCGGATTTTCCGGGACAGCAAAAAAGGGCTTGTCACACGACGACAAACCCTTTTTCTGAGAGGCGGGCTCGCCACGTGCGAGCCCCTACAAACTACTCTTAAATTCCGAAACGTGCGAAGATGGTATCGACGTGGCTGAGCATCTTCTTGACGTCGAAGCAGCCTTCGATTTCTTCTGCCGTCATGTATTTCGTGACGTCTGCGTCTTTTTTCAGATTTTCCAGGAAATCTTCCCCTTCGAGCCAGCGTTTCATGGCATTGCGCTGTACCCAGCGGTAAGCCTGTTCGCGGACAGCGCCTTTTTCAACGAGGGTATTGAGGATGATCGGGCTGTAGATGAGACCGCCAGTGAGGTTGAGGTCCTTCATCATCTTGTCCGGATAAACCAGGAGCTTGTCGATGACACGGGTGAAGGTCTGGAGCATGTAATCCAAGGCAATCGTGCTGTCCGGCAGGATAATGCGTTCGACAGACGAATGGGAAATGTCGCGTTCATGCCAGAGGGCGACGTCTTCCAAAGCAGCCTGGGCATTGCCGCGGATGACGCGGGCCAAGCCGCACATGCGTTCACAAGTGATAGGATTGCGTTTGTGAGGCATGATAGAAGAGCCTTTCTGTTTCGGGCTGAAATATTCTTCAGCTTCGCGGACTTCCGTGCGCTGGAGGTGACGGATTTCCGTAGCCATCTTATCGATGGAGCTGGCAATGACAGCCAAAGTCGTTACGTATTCAGCATGGCGGTCGCGCTGCAAGGTCTGCGACGAAATCGGCGAAGCTGCGATGCCGAGGTGTTCGCAGACATATTTTTCAACAAAGGGATCAATGTCGGCATAGGTACCGACAGCACCGGAGATTTTGCCGACGGAAATCGTTTCCTTGGCATGTTTCATGCGATCGATGTCGCGTTCGATTTCAGCCATCCAGTTGCACAGCTTGAGGCCGAACGTCGTCGCTTCGGCGTGGATGCCGTGAGTACGGCCGATGCACGGCGTATATTTGAATTCAACGGCGCGGCGGCGCAATACGGCGTGGAAGTTTTCCAGGTCCTTGATGAGGATATCCGAAGCCTGTTTGAGCATGTAGCCAAGAGCCGTGTCTTTGACGTCTGTCGAGGTCAGGCCGAGGTGTACATATTTACCAGCTTCGCCGATATTTTCCGAAAGCGTCGAGACGAAAGCTGCAATGTCATGATGTGTTTCCGCTTCGATTTCATGGATGCGGTCGACAGAAAAAGCAGCTTTTTCGCGAATTTCCTTAGCCGCTTCTTTCGGGATGTTGCCCAGTTCGGCCTGTGCTTCACTAGCCAGGATTTCGACCTGTTTCATCGTATCCCATTCATTGTATTCTGTCCAAATATGACCTATTTCCGGTTTCGTATAGCGTTCAATCACAGTTGATCTCTCCTTTGTAGTTGACATGAGTACGGTAAAAAAACTCACCAACTTTATTATACACTATCTACGTGGCTGAAGGTAGCCGTTTTTACAAGTTTTATTCGATTTGATTACTCTATGACGATGGACCATTTGTCCCGCGCCGTCACGTAGCCGACGACAGCCGCACAGGAAAGGGCTCCTTTCAAATCCCGTTCCAGGGCAGGCGCGTCCTTTTCGGCGACGGCCATGAGCAGGCCACCTGAAGTCTGCGGGTCGTAGAGGATGTCCATGAAGCGTTTGTCCACGCCGTCCGCCTTGATACGTGCTGCAACAAAATCGCGGTTACGATAGGCTCCTGCTGGTATCAATCCCAGCGCGGCCATATCCAAAGCCTGTTTATGGTAAGGAATCGCATCGCCTTGAAAATGAATCGTCGTCCCGCTGCCATCGGCCATTTCGCAGGCATGGCCGAGCAAGCCGAAGCCCGTAACGTCGGTACAGCTATGAACGTCATAGCGGACCATGATGTCCCGCGCCGTCTTATTGAGCTGGGCCATCTGGTCGTAGAGCTGCTGCAGGAGCGGCGGAGCTACGAAATCACCTTGGGCTGCCGTCATGAGAATGCCCACACCTAAGGGCTTGGTCAGGATGAGGACATCGCCAGGACGGGCCGACGAGTTGCGCAGCAATTTCTGCGGATGGACGAAACCCGTGACGGATAAACCGTATTTCGGCTCTTTGTCTTCAATCGTATGGCCGCCGGTGATGATGACGCCGCCTTCATAGGCCTTCTGGTAGCCCCCTTCGAGGATGGCCCGGATGGCTTCGCGGCCCATGGCCAGGTTGACACACATGACGTTCATGGCCAGTTTGGCTTCGGCCCCCATGGCATAGACATCACTTAGGGCGTTGGCCGCCGCAATCTGACCGAATAAATAAGGGTCGTCGACGATAGGCGGGAAGAAATCGACCGTTTGGACGACAGCCAGATCGTCGCTCACCTGATAGACCGACGCGTCGTCGCTCTTATCATAGCCAACGAGGAGGCGGTCATCTTTATGTGTTGGAAGCCCGTCCAACAATTGAGCCAGTGTCCCTGGTCCCAACTTAGCGCCTCAACCGGAGCAGGACGCCATTTGAGTCAATTTCAAGCGTTCATCGTTCATGTTAGATACCTCCTTGGAGTTACAGTATGCAGGAACGAACAACTTTCAAAACAATAAGCTCACGCATGGCAGCATATAGCTCGTCCCACAACTATTATACTATATTTAAGCAACTCTTACGGCACAATTTAACTCGATTTTAGATTTATCCTTTATACTGTCCTCGTAGTCAAGAATTAGTGATTGAAGACAGGAGGAATTCATCATGACCCAGGAAAAATGGCAAGATACACTCGTTTCGAGTGAACGTACCCCCGCCTACAGAGGCGGGGGTACGTTCACCCACGAATCACGGGCCACGAGCCACGAATCCCTCTATAATAAAACTATCACTACGAAAGGATATCCTGCTCATGCTGCATATACGTGACATTTCATTACGACACCGCCTGCTCATCGCCAATTTCACCATGGTCTTCGTCCCCATCGCGATCTTGACAATTTTGGGGTTCCTGTTCATCTCAGGTCTCCGCTTTTCATCGCCTCATAACGATTTGACGACGTTATGGCCGGAAAAGGGACCGGCCCTGTCCATCCAGTACACCGTCAGTTCCCTGCGGGTCAAGGCAGAACGGCCGGGACCATTAAAAATCAAAGATATGCGTGAAGACTGCCAGGTTCTCGAAGACCTAGGCATTGCCACAGCCATCGTCCGCAACGATCGAGTCGCCTATATCACGCCAGGCATCGATTTCTACGGACTGGCCGACAGGGTCCTAAAAAAAGCCCATGGCCAGCAGACAGTCATGACCTGGGACGGCGACGGCTTCTTCTTCCGCTATACGTCCCCGCACAGTGGGACGACGGTCATTGCCGCCGGCAATACGCCGTTCATCGCCAAGAGTGGCATCCGCGAAGGCATGGCCAAAGGGGTCATACAAATGCTGCTGTTGTTCATCGTCGGCACAGCCAGTGCCATTATCATCACCTGCGGCCTCATCTTATCCCGCGTCCTGTCCCGCCAGATACTGACGCCGCTGGCAGCTCTGCGGACAGCAGCTGCTGAAATCGAAAAGGGCAATCTCGACTATGAGCTCCACCTGTCGTCGCGCGATGAATTAGGCCAGACTTGTGAAGCCTTCGACCACATGCGCCGCCAGCTGCGGGCCGCCCACCTGGCTCAAGAAAAGTACGAGCAGAACCGCAAGGAACTCATTGCCGGCATCTCTCACGATTTATCGACGCCCTTGACCTTGCTCAAAGGCTACGCTAGCGGCATCTTGGTCGGCATTGCCAAGACTGCGGAAAAGCGCCATCATTACGTCGAACTCATCTACCAGAACGCCTGCACCCTGGAAAAACTCGTCGACAGGCTATTCCTCTTTTCCAAACTCGATTTGGGTCAAGTATCCTTTATGAGGGAAAAGGTATCGCTGCGCGATTATTTCGCCGATTTCACTGCGGAAAATGCGGACCGCCTAACCGAGCGGGGCCTCATCCTGCACTATTCACCGCCAGCCGGCCCGGCCTGGACCGCTATCGACAGGATGCAGTTCCAACGGGTCATAGATAACCTATTGGAAAATGCCTTGAAATACAAAGAAGGCGCTACGGTAGCCATGGACCTGAACCTCTCTGAAAGGCCGCAAGCCGTCGTCTTGACAGCTGCTGACCACGGTCCAGGCGTCCCGGCGACAGACCTGCCCCGCTTATTCGATAGTTTCTACCGGACCGACTCCGCCCGGACGGACGTCAAAAAGGGAAGCGGCCTGGGCCTGGCCATTGCCAAACAGATCATTACAGCCCTGCACGGTCAAATCCATGCAGAAGAAACGCCAGGCGGTGGCCTGACTGTCGTCATCACGTTGCCGCGGATAGAGGAGGAGCATTATGAAACGAATTCTGATCATTGAAGATAATATAGAAATTGCTGAACTGGAACGGGATTTCCTAGAAGCCAGCGCCATTGAAAGCGTCATTGAGACGGACGGAACGAAAGGACTAGAACGGGCTTTACAGGAAGATTTTGACCTCATCCTGCTGGATATCATGCTGCCTGGGACCGATGGCTTCCACATCTGCCGCCGCATCCGTGAAGAAAAGGAAGTACCCATCCTGATGGTATCGGCAAAGCGGGAAGACATGGACAAGATACGTGGCCTCGGTCTTGGCGCCGACGACTACATCATCAAGCCCTTCAGCCCGACAGAGCTCGTAGCCCGCGTCAAAGCCCACATTACGCGCTACGAGCGGCTCATGGGCAAGGCCCAGCAAAAAGCTGCCGACGGCGAAGTCCTCCGCAGTGGCGACCTGGAAATCTACGTAGACAAGCACCGGGTCTACGTAAAAGGAGAAGAAATCTCCTTGACGAACCGCGAATTCGAGCTCCTCGTCTTCCTGGCCAAGCACCCTGGTTTGGTCTTCAGCCGGGACCGCCTCTTCGAGCGCGTCTGGGGTCTCGACGCCGAAGGGGACACAGCGACAGTTATGGTCCACATCAATCGTATCCGCGAAAAAATAGAACCGGACCCGGCCAAACCCATCTACATCGAGACAGTCTGGGGTGCCGGATACCGGTTCAAAGAATAACTTATTTACTTGTCTTCCCGCCGCAGTATTTCTTGACCGACTGTCACGCCGGCTGCCGAAGCCTGTACCAGGCCGCGGGTAATGCCAGCGCCATCGCCGATGGCAAAGAAATTGGGAATCTTCGTTTCCAGGACATGGCTCAATTCCAGCCGGTTCGAGTAAAACTTGGCTTCGACGCCGTATAACAACGTATGGCGCGAGTTGGCACCAGGCGCTACCGCATCAAGGGCTTCCAGCATTTCTTTGATGTCCTGCATATGGCGATATGGCAGGACCAGCGATAAATCGCCAGGTGTCGTATTAGGCATAGTCGGCCGGACCAGGCCCCGCTGGATGCGTTCCGGCGTCGACCGCCGTCCGTCGAGGAAGTCGCCCAAGCGCTGGACGATGACACCGCCGCCGAGGATATTGGCCAGGTTGGCAATATATTTCCCGTACTTGATCGGTTCGTGGAAAGGTTCCGTGAATTTCTTGGATACAAGGATGGCGAAGTTCGTATTTTCGCTCTTCTTGTGAGCGTAACTGTGGCCGTTGACCGTGAGCAAGCCGTCATTATTTTCTTCGACGACGAAGCCGTAAGGGTTCATACAGAACGTGCGGATCCGATCGTCAAAGGATTTGCTGAAATAAATGAGCTTCGATTCATAGACGACGTCGGTAATCGTTTCCAGGACTTCTGCCGGCATTTCCACGCGGACGCCGATATCGACGGCATTAGACGTCAGTTTAAGGCCCATCTTTTCGACTTCGTGGACGAACCATTCCGACCCTTCCCGGCCCGGTGCGCTGACCAGATAGCGGCAGGCATAGAACTGATCGCCTATAAGGACGCCTTTTATTTCGCCTTTTTCTTCAACAATATGGTCTACGGCTGTATCGGCCATGATGTCGACTTTTCCTTCCAAGAAATCGCGCATATTGGTCAGGATCTGTGCGTTGACATCGGTTCCAAGATGGCGGATGCGGGCCGGAATGAATCGCAGGTCTGCAGCGGCAGCTTTCCGTTTAATGTCGCGGATGCGTTCCTTATTTTCATCGCCATAGACTTTGCGGTCGGCACCGCCGAAGCGGCAATAGACATCGTCGACATAGCGTATCTTATCCATCAGGTCGGCTTTGGACATGTAGTCGTCGAGATTGCCGCCATATTCCGTCGTCAACGTCAGCTTGCCATCACTGAAGGCGCCGGCGCCGCCCCAGCCACAGACGACATTGCGCATCTTATCCTTAGGCAGGGCCTTCTTATTCAGACTCGTCGCAATGCGCTCCCGTATATCCTGTCCCTTTTCGACCATGAGAATCTTAAATCCTTTATCGGCCAGTTCCAGGGCCGTAAAAATACCGGCCGGACCAGCCCCGATGATAATGACATCATATGTCTTTACTGCATGCATACTTACACATCCTTTTACGTTTGAAGTTAAAAGTTTGATGTTTGATGTAAATGGTTTTAAATTAAAAAACCGTATTTCCAAACATCAAACGTCAAATATCAAACAAAGAGAGTAAAGGTCCCATCGTTAATGACGAACACCTTTGTACGGCGGCCCTTACCTCCTCACGCTATCATAATGTTGAAAGAAAGTCAACCTATGCTATAATGAGACATAATGCTATAGAAAGGATGATGACTCATGTCTCGTCGTAACCGCCCGGCTGTCCCTGATGATTCCAGCCGGGATTTGAAACGCCAGGAAGGGATTTTCCTCAGCACCTTTGCCCTTATGCTCCTCGTTCTCGTATCCTCATATCTGCCCCTTCCCTTGATCGTCCCCATCGTACTGGCTGTCGTCCTCGTCACCTGGACCATCGCCATGTACGTCAAATTCCACGATTTCTATAAGATGCGCGACCGCGGCCAGCGGACGTGGTGCGTCACCATTTCCATGTACGCCAGCCTCATCCTGACCCTGGCCTGTGCCTGGTACTTCACCAAAGACGCCCCGCTCACAAACGAATACGCCCTAGTTTTCCTCTTCGGCTTCATGTTTTTCACCTACATGGTCTACCGCACCCTGAGCCCGACCATGGTCGTCGGCAACCGCCGCGTCAGATATAAGTAAAAAAAGCTTGTCGCATATGCGACAAGCTTTTTTAAGTGGCTAGTAGTTAGGGGTTAGTAGTTAGCTAATGACAAATCCCTTTTGAGTTGTAGGGGCGACCACGTGGGGCGCCCGCTGGGTAGTGGGATGTTTGTCTCAGCAAACTGGCTGGGAAAGCACACATATCATGGACGGGCTCGCCACGTGCGAGCCCCTACCATTCGCTGCGGGGATTCCGCAAAAGCTCCCAATATCAAGCTATCACGATAAACTACGAACTACGATATTACTGCTGCTGAGCACGTTCTTTTTTGTAGAGGTCAGCTGTGATGGCATCGGAGCAGCATACAGCGACGACGTCAGCAACGTCTTCAGACGAGCAGCCACGGGACAAGTCGAGGATAGGTTTATCCAAGCCCTGGACCAAGGGGCCAAGAGCCGTTGCGTTAGCGAAACGCTGAACCATCTTGTAACCGATGTTAGCAGCATCGAGGTTCGGGAAGATGAGGACGTTAGCGTGGCCGGCAACTTTGGAGCCCGGTGCTTTGTGTTCGCCAACTTCCGGTACGAGAGCAGCGTCAGCCTGGAGTTCGCCGTCGAAGTCGAAGTCGACGTTGCGTTCTTTCAGGATTTCAACAGCATGGCGTACGTTGTCGACAGATTCGCCAGCGCCAGAACCTTTGGTGGAGTAGGAAAGGAAAGCAACTTTCGGGTTGAGAATCTGAACGGTACGACGAGCACGTTCTACGCAGATGCAAGCGATATCAGCGAGCTGTTCCGACGTCGGGTTGGGGATAACGCCGCAGTCACCGAGTACGAGGATACCGTTATCACCATACTGCGGAGTATTGGTCAAGAGAATGAAAGCGGAAGATACGGTTTTGTTGCCAGGACGGGGGCCGATGACCTGAAGGCCAGCGCGGATAACTTCAGCAGAAGTCGTAGCAGCACCGGATACGCAGCCGTCAGCTTCACCGAGAGCAACGAGGCCGGCTGCGAAGAAAGTGTAGTTGTTGAGCATGATTTCACGAGCTTTTTCCAGAGTCATGCCTTTCTTTTCACGACGTTTTGCGAAGTAAGCGCAAAGTTCATCCATGCGATAGTAAGTTTCAGGGTCGACAACTTCGACGCCGGTGAGATCGATCTGGAATTTAGCAGCATCTTTCTTAATCTGTTCCAGTTTACCTACGAGAACGATTTTAGCAAAACCATCAGCCAAAACGCGTTCAGCAGCTTTCAATACACGACGGCTGTTCGTTTCCGGAAGAACGATTTTTTTCTGTGCTTTGGAAACGCGGGCTTTCAAATCTTCTGTAAATCTCATTTGGGTACCACTCCTTGTAAGTTCTTAGAAATTAGTAGGAATATATCCTTCGTTTAAAAGAAATATCCCATCGCTACCATTCATTATAATACAAAATTTATAGGAATCAAACATATTATTACGCATATATAAAATGAGCAGAAGAAATAGGTTATGCCGATTACGCAAGTTATAGGCCAATTCGATACGTATTTTATATCATTCACTGTAAGGGCCGCCACGTGCAAGCCCCTACAAAACAACAAAAAAACTTTAAATTTAAATCCATCTGCTAGCCACTAACAACTTAAAAGGCCCTGTCGTATAACGACAGGACCTTTTGTCTTGGTGGGCGATAACAGGATCGAACTGCTGACATCCTGCTTGTAAGGCAGGCGC
>ENA-UOJH01000193-UOJH01000193.1-human-gut-metagenome-genome-assembly--contig:-C148-NODE-193-length-64549-cov-13.055959_pt1 | contig 64549 bp, 51 predicted proteins | sample MGYA00242345_ERZ723892 | MGnify/ENA metagenome assembly ERZ723892 | reverse complement strand
ACGGCGAGCGGTTTTTATCCTTGGGGCAAAGTGGAAGGCCCTCGTAAGAGGGTGGTGGTGGGATTGTGTGGTTGGCGGCATGGAAACTCGTTTCCAATGACGCAAAGCGCACAGTCGCACCGCCAAATGCGAAGCATTCCACGTTGCCCCAAGGCTGTTTTTTATGTTTTTTGTTTTTGATTACATTCACGATTCGGCAACAATGCATAACCTATCTCCAGCATACCAAAAGAACCGTCCATTTGGTTTTCTACTGAGCCCTTGAGAGGAGAATGGTGGAGGAAAAAAAAGCAACGCCGGGCGCTGCTTGAGGCTTGCGCTCGGCGTTGGTGTTTTGGCTTTGGAAGCCGCCCCACTATTCAGGAGGTCGGCTTTTTTAGCATAGAGAATTATTCTATTTAACTACTTGCTCTTTGGTGAACTTCACTGTGCCGTTGCTGTAAACGGTCTTCACGATGTAGAAGCCTGGTTTTGGCACGTTAGCGCCGAGGGCAGCACCGCTTACGGTGAAGTATTCTTTAGCCACCACTGCATAGTCGGTGTTGAGGTCTTGAACTGAAGAAGCGATGTTTGCAGTCACATACCAGCCCTTGGCTGTAGCTTCGTCCACGTTTGCACCTTCTGTACCTGGCATATAACTGATGTTGAGCTGACGGCCCCAATCCTTGTTAGATGAATTGATTTCCACCTTCGACACGTCTTGCAACTGTGCGATGATGGCGTTGATAGCCTCAGCGTCCATCTTATTGTTTTGGAGAGAAAGACCTTGGATGCCCTTGTTGTTAGCCAAGTCGAGAGTAGTGAGTTTGTTCTTCTCAGCAGAGAGCCATTGCACATAAGAGTTGTTGCTCAAGTCGAGCGTAGAAATCATGTTGTCGCCGATGCCGAACCAGTAGAGGTATGGGCACTTGCTCACGTCGATTGCAGTAAGCATGTTGCTACCAAGTTGGCAGTTGCTCAATGAGTCGAGCATAGTGAGGTCGATAGCAGTAAGCTTGTTGTTGACGAGTTTCAATTGTGAGAGGCTCTTATTGTTGCTGAAGTCAACAGCCGCGATTTCGTTGTTGTCGGCATAGAGCAATGAAAGCATACTTTGCGCGCTTGTGTTGAGCGCGGCAATCTTGTTGTTTTCAATGTTCACCCAACGCAGCTTAGGATTCTTGGTGATGTCGAGAGCTGTAAGTTGGTTGTCGTAGAGATACAAGCCTTCAAGAGTGGTGAGCTTTTCGATGTTGATAGCAGAGATCTTGTTGTTGGCAAGGTTCAAAGTCTTGAGGCTGGTGCAACCATCAGCGCTGAAGGTGCTGATTTCGTTGTCGTAAGCGTAAACGCTTTCGAGTGAAGTCAAACCGTCGATGTTGAGGGCGGTGAGCTTATTGCCGTGGCACGACACCTCGTTCAAACCAGTAAGACCAGAGAGGTCGAGAGTGGTGAGTTGGTTGTCGTCGCAGAGCACTTCATACACTTTAGCATGGTGAGGCAATACGAGTGAAGTGAACTTGTTGGCAGAGCAGTCCACCTTTGAGAGTTGTTCCATTGCCGAACAGTCGAGCGTGCCTTCAAGAGCGTTGGTGTTCACGTCGAGAACGCGAATCTTGGTGTTCTTGCTCACATCGATAGAGGAAATTTTGTTTTCAGCCACATACACGCCGGTAAGCACTGGGTTGCCGGTGAGGTCGAGAGCCTTGAGTTGGTTCTTTTCTGCTTGGAGAGTTTGAAGCAGAGGAGCATTGGTGATGTCTAATGCAGTCACGTTTTGTCCGGTCACATTGAGGATTCTCACTTCGCCACCATACACCTTCACTTGTTCGCTAAACACGTCGTGAGTATAGTAAGCAGCCTTGCTGTATGAAATTTTTTCGCCATCACCCCAGTCGATGAAGAATTCTTCGCCAGAGTTGCCACCCACGCCCACGCGTGCCGATTTGGTGCCCTTCACGAAGGTGATTACCATAGCAGGCTTCATTTCTTGGGCTTCTTGATATTCGTAAGCGCCCACGTCGATTGAGCTGCCAGATACGCGAGGATTGCCAGCGATGTCGAATTCTTCGGCGAAGCCTTCGGTCAATGTGCCTGCGTTGATAAACTTGCTGCCTTCGGCAAGCGAGAGGTCGGTGCTGAGCACCTTCTTCAAGTCTTCTGCATTTTGAGCGCGACCGTCAAAATCAGCGGTCTTCACGAAGTTGGCGCGTTCGGTATCCACTGCGTAGATAGAGTTGAACACAGAAGTTGACAAATCCTTTGCGCCTTCGATGTTGCTCTTAGTGGTGCCATCGCGGAGCACATTGAACAGGGCTGTGGTGTTGACCACCTTACCAGCTGCCACATACACGCCGCCACCGGCATAAGATTGGTTGTTGTATGCCACGCAACCGAGCATTGAGCCACCATTCACACAGAAGCCAGCGCCACGGCCACCGCCCACCTGACCATATTCAGGAGCGTCGGCATAGCAGTTGTAAGCAGAGCAGTGCACTGCAGGGCCTTCCAATGCGAAGCCACCGCCCACGAGACCTTGGCAAGTGTTTGCCACGCAGTTTTCGATAGAAGAAGTGGCATCGATGCAGAATGCACCACCCGAACCGGCATAGCAAGCTTCAGCATAGCAGTTGATCACCTTGCTGCCAGCGGCATACACAGCACCACCGTTGTCGCTTGCCACGCAGTTGAGGAAGCGGCAGTCTTTCACGGTGCCGTTCTTCACATAAATTGCGCCGCCCACGCCACTGCCATAACTTGAGTGGCAATAAGTGGCTTCGAAATAACATTCGGTGATAGTGCCTTTGCCCTTAGCGTCGAGATAAATGGCACCACCGTAGCTGTTGCTGTCAACGTCGGATTCTGCGGTGAAGTAAGATGAGTTTTCGAGCACGCGGCAGTGGCTGATGTGAACATCACCGATAGCATACACTGCGCCGCCATTAGCCTTCACGTTCCAAACATTGGCGTTGCCACCCTTCAAAGTGAAACCGTCGATTACGGTTTTTTGCTTGAATTCGCTGGCGCAGTACATCACGTGGGTGTAGTTGTTTTTAGTACCGGTCACCCATTGCTTGCCAGATGCCGACTCCATTTCCCAAGTGTAGCGAGAAGTGGTGCCTGCCTCGTTGGCGCGCACCCAAACGTCAGCAACATCGTCGTTGGCATTGAGAACGGTTTTATTTTTGCACAATTTTGTGCCATTCACGTCTTCCAAAGCACGGTCGTCTTTGCTTGCTTCAGTACCAGCAAAGCCACCATAAAGCGACACGCCATCTTTCAGGATAAACGACTTAGATGTCTTTTTGGTTGACTTGATGAGCTTTTCGGGCACATATTCGCCTTGTGCCACCCAAATCTCATCGCCTGCCTGAGCGGCATCGATTGCGGTTTGAAGATTACCTGCTGCGTTGGCCCACGATGTGCCATCGCCTGTGCCATCAGCCTTCACATAGTGAACTGCTGAAAAACCTACTGCCGGCACCGAACTAATTGCCAACACCGACAAAATGTTGAGTAACGTTTTTCTCATAACAATTTATGAATTATTTAAAATAAAAAAATGAGCTTGGATAATTTGGTTATATCAAATGTATAAAAATCCGATTTTCAGCGATAACATTCCTCAAAAAACCATCAAATCACACCCCGATATAATATTTTTCCAAAATTCGTTAAAATACTCCAAATATGCAAGCATTTCCCCCACAATATTTTCCCAAAAAATTCACCCCACCCTTCCTGTTTGCTATAGCAACTTGAGGCGATGGGGCGATGGGGAAATCACATGGGGCGGTGGGGAGTGCGGAGGAATTGCTCTTGGCTCACGGCGGCGCAGAAGGTGGCGATGTCGGCAGTGTCTTCGTCGAGGCGCTCGGCGTGGGCAAAACGCTTGAGGCAGAAGCGGTGCATCCACACGCAGAAGATCACGAGCGGTATGTAGCTGAGCATCGAGAGCAGTTCGTGCTCGGCACCCACCATGAGTATGGCATCGTAGATGCCGTGGGCAAGCACTGGTGCCAGCCAAATGAGGTAGCGATATTTGCGATAGTGGCGCGGATAGAAGTGCGCGAGCGAATAGAAGAAGCCCATCAGCACGGCGAAGATGTAGTGTCCCGGCACGGCAAGCAGACTGCGCATAAGGGCGGTGGTAGCCCAGCCGTCTTCGCTTTGGAACACATATAGCACATTTTCAATCCCAGCAAAGCCCATGCCTATGCACACGGCATACACGATGCCGTCCATGGCTTCGTCGAAGTCGTCGCAGTTGCGCAGCATAAGCCACAGCATGAGCAGTTTCATCGATTCCTCTGGTATTGCCGCTCCAACGAAAGCGCTAAACACGCCTCGCACAAATGGCAGCGCGGCAAAGATGCCATATCCCGAACTATACACCAGCCCTTCAAGCGCCATTGCCAGCGGCACAGCCAGGAAGGCGGAAAACAGACCGTAGATGACGGCTTGAATGATGCGCATCATGGGTTCGGGCCGACGGCGGTCGCGGTATCTGACGTAGCCTATCAGCAACACGGCTGGCAGAAGGCTGGAAATGAGCATGTAGAGAACTTCCATATTCGCTTAGAAGATTGACATTCGTAATTGGTTGATTTTCACACCTGCCACCGGACCGATGCCGAGCCACACAGCCACATTGGTCAGTGCCATCATTTCGAGTTGCGTAACACCGTTGCCAGCCCTCACCACCAGTATGAGGAAGTCGATGATTTGGAGGCGTTGCTCCGATGTGGTGTAAGAGGCGATGCTACGGGCACACTCCTCGATTTTCGCCGCCCACAACAGTGGATTGTATTTCGGCTGCTCGCCTAAAATGCGCATCAACAGTTCGTGGCACCGCTGCGCCTTTGCCGGTTCGTAGTAAGTGCCTACGAAATACTGCACATAGCCCTGCTTCTGCATTCCGAAGTCGCCATCGATGCGAATGATATACGCCGACAACGCCATCAGCGACAGCAGGAAATTGCTACGCTCGCCCATGAGCAGATTGGATGGGCGTTCGATGTCGTTTACTATATCTTGGATATGGCTCATAGTTCGTTATTTATTTTGTAGAGCCGACGTGAAACGGTTCCATCAACTGTAAATACCAGTCGGATCGGCTACCGTCGGCGTAGCGCATACAGTGGGTGTGCTCGCGGCGTGGCGTAGATGCCCCTTTTTTAAACACCAGCACAAATCGCTTTGCCTCTTTAGTGGGAAGCGTCTTGATGCGGTAGATGTCTTGAAGCCAAAAACCTTGCAGAAAACATTCTGCCGAGAAATCGCTCAACACCTCGCCGGGAATACACACCGAAAACACGCCCTCGTCGCCCAGCATGGCGTAAGCGCCTTTGGCAAGGGTGCTGAATGGCAGGCTGGAACTGTGGCGTGCGCGTGTGCGGCTGTCGTCGGGACACTCAAGACTTTTGTCGAAATAGGGAGGGTTGCACACCACGCAGTCGAAAGCGCCGAGCGTGCCCTCTGCTTGCCGGGCAGCGAAGAAGTCTTGAAACGAGGCGTGAACGAGCGTGAGGCGGTCGGTCCACGCCGATGCGGCGAAGTTGGCGGCAGCGTCGATGATGGCGTGGTCGTCAATTTCCACGGCAGTGATGGTGGCTTCGGGGCATCGCTGGGCAAGCATCAGCGAAATCACGCCTGTGCCAGTGCCTATGTCGAGAATGTGCGTGCCACCGGCGGCAAGTGCGCCGAGCAAGTCGCTGTCGGTGCCCACTTTCATGGCGGCATTTCGCTGGTCGATGGTGAATTGCTTAAATTCAAAAAAATCTTTTCTGCGCATAAAGGTTGTGGTTCTCTTTCTCGCAAAGTTACAACATTTCCCGACAAATTACGTATCTTTGTGGAAGTAAATAATCAATAAGCAGAAATGAACAAACTGGAATACAAACGTAAAAACGAGCTGTGGCTCGAAGAAAAAGCGAAAGAAGAAGGCGTAAACGAACTGCCAAGGAGCATTCTCTACAAGGTGCTGAAAAGTGGCGACCCTAACGGAAAAACGCCTAACCTCAGCAATGTGATTGTGGCGCACTACACCGGCCGCACCATCAATGGCAAACAGTTCGACAACAGTTACAGCGGCGCACCGCTGGCCATCCGACTGCGCGAACTGATTGAAGGCTGGATAATTGCACTGCAACGAATGCACGCCGGCGACAAATGGGAACTCTATATCCCAGCCGAAATGGGCTACGGAAAGTTCGCCCAACCAGGCATCCCCGCCTACTCCACCCTCATCTTCGAAATCGAACTCATCAGTTTTGCGTAGTCCGCAAGTCAACGAGTCAACGAGTCAACAGGTCAACGAGTCAACAGGTTGAAGTCAGACAGGTCCGACAGGTCCGACAAGTCCGACGGGGCTGATGCGGACACCATCGTTTCCTGCACCAAAACTATCGTCTTAACTTCTTTAACTTCATAACTCCTTAACTTCTTAACTTCTCTAATTTCTAACATCTAATTTCTATTCTCTTGATTACAAACGTAGTATATAGCGCTCTTGGGCTTTGTGGAGCCACAGTGATTGGATCGCTGATTGGGTTCACCTTTAAGGGACTGTCGCACAAATGGAACGACACGGTGCTTGGCTATTGCGCTGGCGTAATGTTGGCAGCCGCTGTGTTGGGTTTGCTCTTGCCTGCCGCCGACATGGCTGGCGATGGCTGGGGCATAGCGTGGGTGGTGATTGGCGGCATGGCGGGCGCGCTCTTTCTCAATGTGCTCGACTTCGTTACGCCACACCTCCACCACATCACTGGCCTCGACCAAGAGCAACACGCCAACAACTCCACCCTCAACCACATTCTGCTTTTCGTGATGGCAATCGCCATTCACAAGTTGCCAGAGGGCATGGCGGCAGGTGTGAGTTTCAATGGCGAGAACTTGGGCAACGCCTGGACGGTGACCGTGGGCATTGCCCTTCAAAACGTGCCAGAAGGCATGGTGGTGATTTCGCCGCTGCTGGTGGCTGGAGTGAGCCGAATGCGCACCTTCCTCATATCATTGGGCATCGGTCTGCTTGAAATTGTGGGCGTGCTGATAGGTTACTTCGCTGGAGGCATTTCGCAAGTGATGCTCCCCACGATGCTTGCCTTCGCTGGCTGCGCCATGCTTTATGTGGTGAGCGACGAGATGATACCCGAAACCCACAGCCACGGCTACCAAAAACAAGCCACCTACGCCCTCCTGCTCGGTTTCCTCACCATCCTCGCCATCGAACGCGCCCTCTAATCCCCACCGACACGCCATAACGCAGGAAAATATGTAAAAAAATCGGTGTAAATAGGGTTAAAATGGATTAAATCGGTGTCTTTTTCCCCCCACACAAGCCCCCCACACTTATACGAAATCACGGAGACTGCCGCATTGGGCAATCTCCGTGATTGATGTTATATATAAGGGAGCGTTTATTAATGTAGGGAGCGTTTATTAATGCTGATGCTCTTCGCCGTAGCCGCCGGTGTCGATGTGGTTGTGGCGACCGTGCTCGTGTTCGTGAGTCTTACCGAAGGTGTAGGTAACCGACAAGCGGACTGTTCTACCTCCCGACCATTTGCTGATTGACTGCACATAACCGTTGCCGTTCAGGATATTATGGGTTTCTTTTGAGTTGAACATATCCTTGCAAAGAAGCGAAATGCCCCAAGCACCGATATTTTTGCGCAATCCAGCCTCAACATCCCAGTCTGCCTCCAGCGTTCCCTGCGCGGTGACACGGCGCGAGTTGTATCGGCCTGTGGCTTGGAATGTCATCTCCCAAGGCAGGCGAACCGATGCCATGCAACGTGCATCCCACACAAAGCGGTTCTGCTTGTCGCCGTGCACGGAATAGAAACTGTCGTGCAACGGATATTCGGTGCTCCATGCCTTGTGATGGCTGTTGTAGAGGGTCACAGTGGTGGTGAGGGTCAGGCGATTGAAAAGTGTGTTGCGAGAAATGATTTCCACACCGGTGTTCATCATATTGCCCACATTGGCATGACCGTAATACATGGTGTTCACATTGGGGTTTGAGGCCATTGGCGCAAGGAAACTGACGTGACTGATCATGTCGTTGTTGGCGCGGAGATAGCCCGAAACCGACAGCATGTGGTTGCTCCAGTTCTTGATATACGATAGTTCCACAGCATTGCTGTATTCTGGCTGAATAAGTGGATTGCCGAGGTGCACTTCCGATGGGTCGGAGATATTCTCAAAAGTGTTGAGTTGCGGACCGAAAGGACGGCGTATGCGGCGCGAATAGTTCAGTTTCAACTCATTGCCAGTAAGGAACGACCAGCCGATAGATGCCGATGGGAACAGTGCGAAATCATTCTTCTTGAACAATGGCACATCTGCGTCGGTCTGTCCGTAACCGAGCGATCGGGTGCGAATTTGCCACATTTCGCCACGAAGTCCTGCCGCGAAGGTCAGTTTCTCCAAATTGCCAGAGAAGTGAACATACAGGGCAGAAATGTCGGTGTCGTATTTGAAGCGGTTGTAGAGATTGTTGAGTGGTGTCAGACTGTTCTCGTCTGCACCGCCAGCATACGAGGCAGGGCTGTTCTCGTGGTTGTAGTTGCCCTTGTAGCCAGCCTCAAAGCGGAGCCATGGCAGTGCCTGTGCTGAATAGTCGAGCGCGGCTTCCCAGTTGCTGATTTTCACATCTTGATGCTGGTTTTGCCAAATAAGCTCCTCATTGCCGTCGGCCCATTTCACATTTTCGTGAAACTTGTTGTCGTTGGGTCCTTCCCAAATATTGTAACTCACGTTCATGTCGAGGAAATGGTTGGGGTTGAAGGTGTGCTTATAGCCGAGCATCACGTTTGCGCCTCGTGTGTCGCCAGTTTCACGCATATTGTTGATATTCTGCGTCCACTGATTTGGCAAATTGCTAAGGTGGGTGGTGGTTGTGTGGCCCCATTTGTGTCCGATGGTACCGATTGCGCTCAGATAAACGGTGTTGTTTTCATCGGGGTGGTAATTGGTACCCAAACGAAGGAACATGCTGTTTTCATGCTTCTTGCTGTCGCCGTCTGAATTGAGGAAGGTGCCGTTGTCGTAGTTGCGGCGCGATGTCGAGCCAGCGGGCGCATGTTGGGTTTTAAGCCCGATTCCAGCAAACGACTCGAATTTGCCTTCGTTGTAGTTGATATTGAAATTCACGTTAGCCGTTCCACGAGAGTCAACATTCGCCTCGGCATTTCCGAAATAGCCGTGACGATGGTCTTCTTTCAGTCGGATATTGATGATGCCGGCAGTTCCCGAAGTGCTGTGCTTCGACGATGGGTTTGTCATCACCTCAATGCTCTCGATGCTCTCGGCTGGGAGTTGACGGAGAATCTGGGCGCGGTTGTCGGCGTTCATGCCCATCTCTTTGCCGTTAACCCACACAAGCACGTCGGAGTTGCCACGCAGCGAAATCTCGCCGTCGCTGGTCACGTGCACCGATGGCACTGCGGCAAGAAGTTCATCAGCCGATGCTCCTGTAGCGGCAATGTTTGAACTCACGTTGAAAACCCTACGCTCCGAGTTGACCGACATTTGGCTTTTCTGCCCTGTCACCACCAACTCCTGAAGCAACTTTGCGTCTTCAGCGAGTTCTATCTTACCAAGATTTATCTCTGAGTCGGCAACCACGATTTCACGTTCCTGTGAAATGCTGCCAACCATGCTTACACGGATAATGTATTTTCCTGAAGGTGCGTTTGAGATAACAAACTTTCCGCTTTCATCGGTCATTGTGCCGATTGAGAGCGGAGCACCGGTTGTCGGATTCACGAGCACTACCGATGCGTAGTCGAGGGGCTTTGCTGTGCCCTTGTCGTAGACTGCACCCACAATGTTGCCGGCAGCAAACGCGCTGCCGGCCATCAATAGGGATGCGGCCAAAGAGAGTGATAATTTTGCTTTCATCAATTTTGCTTTTTTTTATTCTGGGCGCAAAGTTACAAACACACTTTTGCAAACCGTTTGCAAAAACAAAAGGCAGAGCCACCCGATAAGGATGCTCTGCCATTATCATATTTTCAACCTACTGGAAAAGAGGTGCTTTACCTAAATCTTTGTCCGCTTTGTTTATTCATCGCTTATTGCAATTAGGGCATGTGCCTTTCATCATATAGTTGATGTCATGGAGCGAAAAGCCCTTTGGAATGTTCACCACCGGCACACTCTCGTCCTCAAAGCAATACGTTTTCTTGCATTGCTCGCAATAAAAATGCACATGCTGGTCGGAGTAATGCGCACCGCTGCCACATAACTCATATTTCAGAGAGCGGCTACCGTCCTCTATGACGCGAACTATGTGTTTTGCCGAGAAAAGTTCCAAAACCCTGAAAATACTTGCCTTGTCCATTGAAAACTCCAAAGAGATTTCAAGGTCGGCAAGACTGACCGGGTGCGAAGCCTTCGCCAACTCCCTCATCACAAGAATGCGATTGGAGGTGGGCTTAATCCCCTTTTCAGCCAAAACGCTATTTATATCATCGTTCCCCATCTTCTGATTTTTCCTGCAAAGTTACGCAATATATTTTGCAATTCACTTGCAAAACCACCTCAAAGAACTGCCATTGGAAAAGGGCATGCGAATCAAAACAGGAATTCGCCCAAACGTAGAGACATGCCTTCGGTATGTTTCAATCGCCAACCACAAATAAGCCAGCACATTAAACCCAAATCGGTCATTAGGGCTTGTGGTATTTCGGAGTTTTAGAAGAATGGATTTTGCTTGTCTTTTAATGAGTGATAGCGAGCTATTACGAATTAAAAACAAGCGAAAGGCATCTTATAAAAGCCGAAAGACCGCAAGAAGTAATATAAAAAATCCATACACGGTCTAATGACCGATTTGGGTTAAACCACAGCGTCATTTCAACTTATCATACACCTCCTGCAGAGAGTAAGCCTCGGCAATTTGCTTTGCTTCGGTGTAGCGCTGGTTGATTTGCACAAAAGTGCGCCACACATTCGAGAACTTAGCGAACACTATCCTCTCCGTGGTGCCATCGGGATATACGCAGCCACACCCGTTAATCCCCGTCAGCGGACTGCCGGCAATGGCGTAGCACAACGCCTCTTTCCCACTATTGTCATGCGTAACATCGGTCTCGCAGTTGAGCCACCACTCAACAAACACGCCCAAAGTGGGATTCGTGAACCCTGCGGTGCCAGAGTAGGCAATGCCATTCACAATAGGCACAGGCGCGAGAAACATTCGGCTATCGCTCATAATCTTCTCGGCATTCCTGAAAAAGAAAAAAGCGTGCTCCAGGAAAAACTCCCGATTGGCCTCCTCTGCGTCGCTCTCCACCTGCGGCTGCACATTATGCGGCTTAGTGGTGCCAAAATACTTGCCAGTGGTGTCGATTTCAAGACCATCGGCTTGGATTGATTGTGGTTGAACACTCTTAGGGTAACAAACCAGTTCGTTACCATTCAAAAGACTAATTGAAAACTGAGATTTACACATAACTTCTAATATTTTAATGATTAAACATTCGCATCTTTCCTTTTCCACCGCGGCTCCATGTGTGCAGGCTCGGTTGGCATCCCCCGTTCATCCACGGGGTACTCTCGATGCACCTAAAATTCTATTTCGAGTGCAAATTTACAACACATCTGTGCAACCAATCTGCACACCTCCCCAAAATTTTCTTATTTTTTTCGGCTCAAAAGAAAATCCATAGGGAAAATTGAGACAAAACAACAGGAACAGACATCTTCAATTCCTGCGGATTCAAATAATAGCAAGGGTGAATAAATCACCAACTTTTCACCATCAAATCCAGAAAATGTTAAAAATCATACCCGTTTTAGTGCGGATTATGTGAAAATTCAGCAGAAAATAACACGGAAAATGTGAAATAACATCACTTGATGAACGTAGCAACATACTGTCGAAATGTTTCACTTAATTATTCGCTCAATTCATTCGTGATTGTCAAAGATTGTTTTTATCTTTGTAAGATACAGAATAGGTGCTTGAGGCGCTCGCTTATCGTGCAGACAAAGAAAAGCATCATTGACATTGAGAGTCTTCTCAATATCGCACCTGACCAATAAAACACGATTAGATGATGATGACAACAAAGGAAATAGACGAACGTTCATTAGTGAATGCTCACCGCCTCTTTGAGTCGGGCGATATACACAAAATGCCTGTTGGCACAACTGCAGGACTTCAGCAGATACACCACTATCTGTTTGATGGTCTGCACGCATTCGCTGGCGTTATTCGCGATAAGAATATCACCAAGGGCGGCTTTCGTTTTGCCAATTCGCTCTATCTTGAAGCTGCTCTCGCTGCAGTGGAGAAAATGCCTGAAGACACCTTTGAGCATATCATCGCGAAATATGTTGAGATGAACGTGTGCCATCCTTTCATGGAAGGCAATGGCCGCGCCACTCGCATCTGGCTCGACATGATGCTGAAGCGCTCACTCGGAAAAGTGGTCAACTGGCAATATGTGGACAAAGACCAATACCTTCTGGCAATGGAACGCTCACCCATCAACGACCTCGAACTGCGCTACCTGCTTAGTCAAAACCTCACCCCCGACACAGAAAACCGCGAAGTCATCTTCAAAGGCATAGAGCAAAGCTACTACTACGAGGGCTACGAAAAGTAAAGAGAAAGGTAAGGTGGTGCGATCAAATCGCAATTCAAAAGTTTAGGAAATGATATACAAGTTGTCTATACAAGTTGTCCCTGTGATTATTTAGTAATGATTGAAAAAATCCCGTAGGGATTTCATCGCATCTTCTTCGGGACAACTTGTATATCATTTCCAAAGTTTCACCTCTAAAATCTATCAAGGTATAACTTCTGATTTCTGGTTAGTGGGGGCGGAAGCGGGAGTCGTCGATGGGGAAGATGCCTTGCACGCGGCGCACTACGTAGCGCTTGTCGTTGTCCCAGTATTCGTAGCCGAAGCCTTCTATCACTCTGCCGCCGCCTTCGATGTGTATGAAGGCGTCGCCGTAGGTGCGGCGTGTGCTGGTGTTGTAGAACATTTGGTTGGTTTCGATTTTGTCTCCTGTAGTGCGTGTGATGCGCACGTTGTCCATACAGTTGACCACCGATGTGTTTTCATCGTAATACATTCGTTCGCACAGAATGCGGTCGCCGCTGCGCATCGACAGACGCACATTGCCCACTGCGCTCCACATTCGCTTCTGTATGTCGTAATAGCCAGAGTCGCAAATCAGCGATGCTGTGTTTTGGAATTTCTCGTCGAGTTCGTCAGCCACCAGACCGTTTGGGAAGGTCCAGTGTGGCACTTTCGACTCGCTGTAGATGTTCCAGAGTTTGGTGGTAATGCGATAGCGGGTGCGCCCAGAGTCGCTCACCAGCGTCTGCACATCGTGTGTGACCATCGTTGGCACCTTCTCCGGGTCGGGTCCTTTGGGTGTCTTTTTCACCTCCTCCTCACTGCACGATGCCACAGCCCATGCCGCAAGCATCAGCATAAGAGTATGCAATATGAATCTCGATTTCAGCATCGAAGAGCGATGGAAAGAAGGGCGCGTTAGCGAATCTTGTTTTTCCAGAACCACATTTCGTTGAATGTGACGCTGAAAGTGATGTTCAGATAGTCTTCCTTGATGAGGCATGTGGGCGATGACACGCGGTGCTTCCATTCGAAGCCGAGGTTCACGAGCGATTTGCTGCCCAGGGCAGGGAAGCCGAAACCGCAGGTCACGCCATAGTCGCGCACATTATTGCCCAACACGTTCAGATAATCGTGGTTGTAGAATGCGCCCAAGCGATAGTTGATGCGCTTGAGGTAGTTGCCACGATCGTCGGGAATGAATTGCAGACCGCCGCTCACTTTCCAACGGTTGTCGAACTTAACTTTTACTGGTTCAAAGCCAGTCATTGGAGTGTATTTTGCATTAGCCCAGTCTTGATAGGTGAAGTCAACTTCGGCAAACAGTTTTGTGCCGTGGTTGTAACTGATACCCACGCCATAGGTGTTTGGCTGATCGTAGTTGCCCTTCATGTTGCACTGGAATGCGGTGTCGATTTTTGTGTCGTTCGCCGCATCGTAGAAAGTGCCGATGGTGTTGCCCCTGAAGGTTTTCTTAGGGGTGTAGGTGGCACCAAGCACCACGCGGTTCTTACGATTGATGTCGATGGCATATTGTGCACCAATGTGCACGTTCCAGTCGCGCACCTCCATCATGCGGTAGAATACAGAGGTGGAAGTGCCCACAATGGCAGTGCTGTGCTCCAGCGTACCGAACATATACGAGAAGTTGGCACCCACCGACAGACCCTTCACGGGGCTCCATGCGCCACCGAGGTAGAGTTCGCTGATAGAACCGTTGCCCGAACGGCTTTCACTGCCGTTTGCAAGGTCGGAATTGAATGAATAGCTCACAGAAGAATAAGGAATGAAACCGAACGAGCCACCCACATTCTTGGCGATGCGGAACACTCCGCTCAAATAGTCGAGGCCGCCGCTGAATGCGTTGCCCTTGGTGTCGCCTTCCTTGCTCCACACTTGGCTCACGTCCACGCCCACATCCCAGATAAAGGTGAGCGAGTCGGTGGCAGCGTATGATGCAGGGTTTTTCGAGTTCACAGCCCTGCCGCCTTGCATAGCGTAGCCCACGCCACCCATGTGGCGCTGAATGCCTGTGGCGTTGTCGCCGAGTGTGCCGTAGCCGAGGCGTGAATAAGGGGTTTCGGTAACTTGCGCTGATGCTTGGAAAGCGCCAGCGATTGCCAGCATAAGTGTGGCGATAAAGTATCTGTAATTCTTCATTCTATCGTGATATATGATACAAAATAAGTGGCGGTGCTACATTCGCCTCTCCCCTACACAGCGGCGGCAAATTACACCATTGGCTACAAAATTACTAAATCCTCATTAATTAAAGGGTGTTTTGTACAATTTTTAGCACTTTTATAGAAGAAAAAGCACCAAAGTGGCGATAAACGTGGTGGAAATCACTCGTTTTCCTTGTCTTTGTCCCAATAATAGGTGCGACGTGGATTACGAGGGAACCAGCCTTTGCGCACACGCTCCTGTTGCTCAAAAATTTCGAGAATGCTCCAGAAGCAAGAGCACGAGGTGACGCCCATCACGGCTTGCAGCAGAATGTTTTCAACGATGAGCGCAGCACCTGCGAAAGCGAAGCCTGCAAAGAGAAACACCCACCACACCTTCACGCCAAAGTAGTATTCGCCTTTGATGACGAGAGGGTGAAACAAGCCGATGCACAGAAAAGTGCATACACCAATCACAAGCCCCAAAAGGTGGTGATTATTGAGAAATTCCATCATAATGAATTATCAAGTTAAAAAAGAAATCCCACCATAATGGGGCGGGATTCCTGTATGTTTGAAAAATGATTACTGTGCGAGAATCTTGTTGATGAGCGCAGTCACGTCGGTCACGTTGATCACGCCATCACCGTCGAAGTCGGCAGTGATTTTGCAGAACGAAACCGATGGTGAGCCCAAAATGGCGTTGATCATATCGGTAACATCGGTCACATTCACATTGCCGTCTAAGTTCACATCGCCGAGGTCGGCATCCACCTGCTGGTCAACCATATCGAGGCTGAAAGCCATCGGGCGCTGGAATGTCTTGTAGTGCACGCGTCCGAAATTATCGGTCACCTTGATGGTGATGGGCAGGTTGGCGGTCTTGGCGTAGCTACGGAACATGTGCAAATTTTTGATGGTGGCAAAGCCGGTGTTGATTGATGCCGCCGCCTTGTAGCGCATCACATCGAATGCCAGCACATGGTAAGGATCGAACTCATAAATGCGATTCGCCATCAACTTTGTGTCGGCGCCTTCATACACTTCCACCTTCCAATCGCTGTCGTAGTTAAACACATTGGTGACGATGGCGTTGCTGGCGTAGGCAGTGAAATTAGGCACCACGGTTGCGCCATACTTCTTCACGCAAGCCACAGCGTAGGGGTCGGTAGTCATGAATTGCTTCACCTTGTTCATGTCGTAGGCTCTGATTTGCGTATTGTTGCTGCCTGTGATGGAGCGGTATTCCCATTTCAGATCGGTGCCATTGGCTTCCCAGAAACTGTAGCCGGCAGGCGAACCGTCTTGACACACTTGATATTTAATGTTGTCGCCATTAACGTGGCCTGTCCACCACCATGTGGCGCAGATTGACGCCACATTGTGCTCCATCATATTTGGATAGGCAGTGGGGCGTGCGGTGTAATTGTAGTGGGTGTGTCCGCTCACGAAATGCACATCTTTATATTTTTTCAGCACACTTGCCAGTGCTGCATAATTCTCGGTGCCGCCGTAGGCAATGTTTGAACTGCTGAGGCGGAAAGTGGGGATATGCTCGCACACCACAATCGGGGTGTTCACGTCCACATTCGCCAAGTCTTTCTTCAGCCAATCGAGTTGATATTGCTCCACGCGTGCCGAGTAGTTGCGCGTGCCCACCACTCCGGTGTTGTAGCCGCTGCCGGTGTTTTCGTTTTTGTAGAACACATTGTCGAGCACCACATAGTGCACTTTGCCGAGGTTGAACGAATAGTAGTTCGGGCAGATGATTTCGCGCCAAGGCTTACTCGACTTGAAGTCGGTGGTGGCGCCCTTGTCCGACGAGGTATAGGCCACGGCTGGGTCGTTGTCGTGGTTACCGATTACGGGGAAAAGTATGATGGGATAGCCGTAAGTCTTTTGGTCGGCAACGAAGTTTTTCAGATTGTATTTTTTGGAATACCAGTAGTTGTCCCAAGTGAGGTCGCCAAGCATGATGGAATAGATACGCTTGCCAGCAGTCTTAGCCGCTTCTTTCTCCTTTTTCAGCGTGGCGATATAACTTTTCTGATACATGGCGCGGTCTTTGTTGCGGTCAGCCAAGTGCGCGTCGGCACTGAGAATCATCAAGTGGTCGTCGTTGTCCACCTTGTGGAGTGTGAAGTTGTGGGTTTCGGTGGCACTGACATCGGTCGACGACAGTTGCTCCCAAAATTTAGGAATGAAATTGTAGGAAGTGGTCGGCTCGTATCCTCGTGGAAGCGTGTAGAACACATATCCGTTTTTCTTTTGGCTGGTGAAACTGTAGTTGCCGTCGGCATCGGTCAACGTCACTACATATCCATCGCTCACGGCCACGCCCTGCACGCCAGCTCCGTCGCAAGTGATGCGTCCGTTGATGTTCTGTGCATTGCTCGCCGCAGTTGCCGCCGCAGCGGCAATCATTGCTAATGCGATTTTCTGAAAACTTTTCATTTATTGTGCTGTTTATATTAATGTTGTTTGTTGTCGTTTTTTTTATCTTCCTTTTTCTTCTCGTAGTCGTAAACGTACATGCAGTAGATTTGCATCACCGCACCAGCCATGAGGAAAGCCAGCCAGTCTGACGGATTTCCTGTGGAAGAATTGATGAGAAGATAAGCCGACACGCAATAGAGCAAGGCCGACACCTTGCCCATCGTGTAGAGACGGCGCACACGCAAGTTGTCGCCACGGTAGCGTTCGGTGAGCCGTTCGGCAAGTGCCAGCACTGCGCCAAAGGCGAAAACCCACTTCGACCCCTCCCAGTAGATGTTGAGCAGGGGGAGAATGGCTGTACCCACCAGCAGGAGCATGGCTACCGACAGCATGATGTATTGCGCTTTTTCTTTTCCTTTATCTGATAGCATAATGATATTTATGGAATTTCGGTTATATATACTTCTTCGTTGAGCCGCTTCATACCGTACTTCTCGCGGGCGATGCGCTCAAGCGTCACCTTGTCGGTGTTGAGCTCACGGATTTTCGCCTCGTAGATGGCGGTGGTGTCGCGGTTGGCTTTAATCTCTTTTTTCAACTCCTTGATTTCCTTTTTCAGTTCCACCACTTTCATAAAGTTGTTAGGACCCATGAAAAAGAGGGCTCCAATCATGAGAATAGAGAACACCAGGGTGAAACTCATCCATCTTGGCATCCATGAAGGACGTTCGATTTTTTTGCCAAATATGCTCATTGTTTTGGTGTTTTTTTATTGATGTCGGGTTAATCTTTCAAGAGGTCGGGACGAAGTCGCTTGGTGCGCTCCAATGCCTGCTGCATTTTCCATTCCTCGATTTTGGCTTGGTTGCCACTCAGCAGAATTTCGGGCACCTTCCAGCCGTTGTAGTCGGCAGGTCGGGTATATACGGGTGCTTCAAGCAGATTGTCTTGAAACGAGTCGTTGAGTGCGCTCTGCTCATCACCGATGGCACCAGGAATCAGTCGCACGATAGAGTCGGCAATCACAGCGGCGGGCAGTTCGCCACCGGTGAGCACATAATTACCGATGGATATTTCCTTGGTAATCAAGTGTTCGCGAATGCGGTAGTCCACACCCTTGTAATGTCCGCAGAGAATGATAATGTTTTCGGCAAGCGAGAGCGAGTTGGCCATCGGCTGGTCGAGGATGTCGCCGTCGGGCGAAGTGAAAATCACCTCGTCGTAGTGGCGTTCGCTCATCAGATGCTCAATGCAGCGGTGCACAGGTTCAATCTGCATCACCATGCCGGCCTCGCCGCTGAAGGGATAGTCGTCCACTTTTTTGTGCTTGCGAAGCGACCAGTCGCGCAGGTTGTGCACATGTATTTCCACAAGTCCCTTGTCTTGGGCGCGTTGCAGAATTGAGCAGTGCAGAGGCGACTCAAGCATTTCGGGCATCACCGAGAGTATATCAATTCTCATATTTCTTGTGTAAGTTTATTGCTGTTGTTGTGTAAATGTTATAATGTGGCGATGCCGTTTTCGTCGATAAACGCCTGAAGTGCCTTGCCGCCGTCGAGCGATGGCGCAAAGCGGGTGAGCACTCGCAGTCGGTCGGCGCCCACAATGGGGAGCAAGTCGCGGAGCGTGTTGAGCACGCACACATCGCCAGCGATGCCGCACACGTCCACGTGCTGATATTGGCAATCGGCATCGGCAAGCAGTGAATTGTCGAGCGTGTTCTCGAAAAACTCACGCGCGCCAGTGTTCTGAACGATAGAGTATTCCTCGCGGTGACGCAAGTCGCCCTTTTGCAAAAACAGCGTCTCGGTTTCGCTTTGGTAGAGGGCTTCGAGCAGCGGCCAGTAGGTGGCAGCACCCTCGCTGTTTTGCACGCAGTGCACAGGCCAAGGACCGCCATTTGGCGCAAACGAACAGTGGTCGTAGGGGTGCCAATCGTTGGTCACCACCATCAAGGCATAATCATCACCATTGGCTTTCACGTAATCAGCCAACTGATTCATAGCCTCAGCAGCACCAGGCACTGGAAGCGAACCGCTTATGAAATCAATTTGTGGGTCAACCACAATCAGCATTTTTCTATCGCTCATAACATTTCTAATTTACCACAAAATTACTGAAAATATCACTATCCTCAAAACCCCAACCCAAAAAAGAAATCAGAAATCCACGGCTCTTTCATTTAAGATTTCGTTGCTCACTTAAAAATGTTGTTATTTTATAGCGGTTGTTTTCTTGTATGGTGAGGGAACTTTTTGCCTGCACGGTTCATGATTCATGTGGCGATTCGATGATTGACAGATATGCTCCCGCATGATACGGATTTCTTTGATTTTCAGCGAAATAAGTGCTTAAATAAATAGGTCGAATGGCAGATTTTTTGTAACTTTATAGTTGACAATCAAAAAGTTATGTTATGAATGAAATCAAGCCACTCGACCAAGTTCTTTCGATTGAAGCGGATGCGCACAATCAGATTACAAAAGCATAACAAACCAAAGGGACGGTTCTTTTGGTTTGTGCATTGCTTTCTCTGAAAATCATCATGTTCTCATCCTTGGCAGAGTTTCCTATTTGCTTCACTTGTCACAACGTTGTTTTCTTTCATTTGCACGACTCCTTCTATTCCGAGAAGTTTTGAAAAAATGCAAAATTATAATCAATAAGATTATTACATGGATAGATGTAAATAATACCAAATATAACCACCACGTAAAAGCAGCTCCACCAGCCCCTTTATAGGTCATTAAGTAGTACAAAGGAATTGAATAAACAACAAATACAAGAGCATTTATTGAACATTTTTTGTGATTAATAAAAAACCATTCTATTAGTAGTAAAATTATGCATATTAAAGAAATAGCATATACGATTACACTATCATTCATGTTTTAACTTGTTGGTTAAATTAAAATCCTAAGAATCTATAAATGAAAAAGTTTCACAATTTGCAGATCTTTAGTAAATTAGTATAGCATTTCGATAACTACTATCAATCAGCTTATGCGCAACTCCATAGCAAATTTCGTTAAAAACCTCCAAATCAGCAAGGATTTCGCTGGAAATCGTGTGAATGGACTTGGAAATGTCCCCAGATGTGGTGGTGAGCAAACCAAAAGAACCGTCCCTTTGGTTACCTTTATTCGCCTTTGGCGTGGGTGTGGTGGGGGATTTTTGGGAAATTTTGAAAAATAATGGGGGATGGGGTTTTACTTGCGGTTGCGGTTTTACGTTTTTACGGTTTTACTTGCGAGAAAAAGGTGTATTTTTGGAGAAAAAGGTGTGTGTTTGGAGAAAAAGGTGTATTTTTGTAGGTTAATAACTGTACAAAATCGAGAAAATGGATTTTCGCACCACTATACACATTGCCGACAATATGGGCATTATGCATCATAGCGACCGCTTTATGATGCTTGGCTCGTGCTTTAGCGACAATATAGGCGGTAAATTGCACCAAGCCATGATTGATGTGAATGTGAATCCTTTTGGCACGCTCTACAATCCGATGAGCATTGCTTCAAGTGTGAATCGCATCATCGACGCGGTGCCGGAGCGGGGTATCGACCTGTTTCAGGGCAGCGGTGTGTGGAACAGTTACAATTTCCACTCTCGCTACTCGCTTGCCGATAAGGAAGCCACGCTCACGCTGATGAATGAGCAGATTGCGAAGGCGCATGAGCATCTGAAGTCGTGCCACACGCTTGTGGTGACGCTGGGTACTGCCGTGGTGTATCGCCTGAAGGAGACGAACCTGGTGGTGGCTAACTGCCATAAGGTGCCGCAGCACAATTTCACGCGCCGCATGGCGAGTGTAGATGAAATCACCGAGGCACTCTCCGCCATGGTGGAGCGGCTGCACGAGTTCAATCCGCAGTTGCGCATCTTGTTCACGGTTAGCCCTATCCGTCACATAGCCGACGGACTGGAGGTGAATTCGCTGAGCAAGGCCACGCTGCGAGTGGCTGTTGCCAATGTGAACCGTGTGTATCGCGACTTCACCGCTTATTTCCCTGCCTACGAGATAGTGATGGACGACTTGCGCGACTATCGCTTCTATGCCGCCGACATGGTACACCCCAGCGATGTGGCTATCGGCTACATTTGGCAGAGTTTTCAGGCGGCGTATTTCGACGATGCCTCCACGCAAGCCATCGCCCGATGCGAGCGTGTGATGAAGCGTCTCACCCATCGCCCCATGACGGCAAACCGTGAAATAGTGGAGCGATTCTACGCCGACACCAAAGCCGTGGTGACGAACTTGGTGAAGGAATATCCGTATATTGCAAATATTAAAGAAATCAACGATTTAATTTCTGAATGATGAAGTACTCAATCGTAGAGATAGCCGACATTCTGGGTGTTGACTACCACAGTATCAGCAACGAGGAAGCCACCGTGAGCCAACTGCTCACCGACTCTCGCTCGCTCAATAACCCCGAAGAAACCATATTCTTCGCCATCAAGACTGCCAACAACGACGGCCATAACTATATCGCGCCTCTCTATCAGAAGGGCGTGAGAAACTTTGTGGTGAACCGCATCGACAATGTGATGCGTGAAATGCGCGACGCCAACTTCTTGGTGGTGGCCGACACGCTCGAAGCAATCCAAACCTTGGCAACGAGCCATCGCCGCCGCTTCAACATTCCTGTGATTGGCATCACCGGTAGCCGTGGCAAAACCACCGTGAAGGAATGGCTCAACCAACTGTTGAGCGACGACTACAAGATTGTGCGCTCGCCACGCAGTTACAATTCGCAAATCGGCGTGCCACTCTCGCTCTGGGACATCGACACCAACACCACGCTCGCCATTATTGAAGCCGGCATTTCCACCACCGGCGAAATGGACAACCTGCAAGCCATGATTCGCCCCACCATTGGCGTAATCACCAACATCGGTAGCGAGCATAACGACGGCTTCGCCTCGATGGACGAGAAGGCGCAGGAGAAGGCAAAGATTCTGAACAGTTGCGAGAGCATCGTGTATTGCGCCGACGATCCATTGGTCACCGCCACCATTCGCCCACTGCTTGAGGTGGATGTGGCGCACGAATATGCGTGGTCCACTACCGACGCATCACGCTCCGTGCTGGTGACTAATGTGGAAAAAGACACCAAAGAAAGCCGCATCACCTACAAATACGAAGGCGAGGCGCACACCATCACCGTTCCGTTTACCGCCGACCGAGATTTGGAGAATGTGGTCACTTGCCTTGTGGTGATGATAGTGCTGGGCGTGAAGCAAGATGTGATAGCACAACGTATGACCACCCTCACCCCTGTGGGCACTCGCATCAATGTGATAGAGGGCGTGAACAACTGCACCGTGATAGCCGACGGCTACACCAGCGACTACAATTCGCTCACCCCCGCGCTCGACTTCATGATTCGTCGTAGCAACCCTGCCCAGTCCAACACCGTGATTTTGAGCGACCTGATGCCAGAGGCATTCAGTGCCGACGAACTTTATATCCGTGTGAGCGAGTTGCTCAAAAGCAAGCATATCAAGCACTTGATAGGCATTGGCCCCGACATGTGCCGCTACGGACGCTACTTCTCCAGCATCAACGCGCAGTTCTACGCAAGCGTGGCAGAATTTCTCGACAAGAAATCTACAGGCGACTTCGAAGACGAGACCATATTGGTGAAAGGCGCACCCGAATTTGAGTTTGAGCAAATTCTCAACCTGCTCGAAGCCAAGCAGCACCAAACCGTGGAAGAGGTTGACCTCAATGCCCTGGCGCACAACTTCAAATTCTTCCGCTCGTTCCTCAAACCCGAAACCAAGGCTGTGGGCATGGTGAAGGCAAGTGGCTACGGCGCAGGCAGTTACGAAATAGCCAAAACGCTGCAAGATGCCGGTTGCGACTATCTGGCTGTGGCAGTGCAAGATGAGGGCGTGGACTTGCGCAAGGCAGGTATCACCATGCCGATTATCGTGCTTAACCCATCGGTGGTGAACTACAAGGCAATGTTTACACACCACCTTGAACCAGAGGTTTACAGCATAGAAGAATGCAGCGAACTCATCAAAGAGGGCGCAAAATACGGTGCGCACGAATTTCCTGTGCACATCAAACTCGACACCGGTATGCACCGCCTCGGTTTCACCAAGGAGCAGATTCCTGCGCTTATCAAACTGCTCAAGAGCCAAAGCGTAATCAAGCCAGCCTCCATGTTCTCGCACCTGTGCGTGGCTGACGAGCCAGCGCAAGATGCCTACACCATGCAGCAATTCGCATATTTTGAAGAATGTACGGCAATGATTCAAGCCGAATTCAGCCACTACATTATCCGCCATATCCTCAACACCACAGGCATTGTCCGCTTCCCTGACAAGCAGTTCGACATGGTGCGCATCGGCATCGGACTGTATGGCATCAAAACGATGTTCGACCACTCGGAAGACGCCCTAAAGCCTGTGTCGTCGCTCCATTCGGTGGTTATCTCCATCAAGGAGTGGCCTGAAGGCACCACTATCGGCTACGGTCGCCACGGTGTGCTTCACCGCCCATCGCGCATCGCCACCGTCACCATCGGCTATGCCGACGGCTTCGACCGCCACTTCGGCAACGGCCACACCAACATGTGGGTGAACGGCACACTCTGCCCGACCGTGGGCAACGTGTGTATGGACGCTGTGATGGTCGATGTGACCGACGCACAATGCGAAGTGGGCGACATCGTGGAAATTTTTGGCGAGCACATTCCTGTGGAAGCCCTGAGCGAAGTGCGTGGCACCATTCCTTACGAAATTCTCACCAGCGTCTCGCCACGAGTGAAACGTGTGTATTATCGCGAATAATTATTATACTATTCTATATATCAAAAACATGAAAGTCAGAAACTTATTTTTCACAGTAGCCGCTTTGAGTGCCATTTGCACCCAAGCAGCCACTTTTGAATGTGGTGGCCTCTACTACGCCACCACCGGTGCCAACACTGTGGCTGTGGCACGTGTGCCAGCCGAAAAGGCTACCAACAACCTCTACAAGGGCGTTTACATCATTCCAGAACAAGTGTACTACGACGGTGCCAACTATCAGGTGACCGCTATCGCCGACAGTGCCTTCTTCCAGTCGAAAGCCACCGAGGTGCAGGTGCCAAACACCGTCACCACCATCGGCGAGTGTGCTTTTGCCTATGCTACCGACCTTGCCAACATCACGCTGCCGCTGCATCTGAAAGATGTGTCGAAAATGCTGCTTGCTGGCACTAATGTGGTGAATGTGACTGTGCCAGAGGGCGTGAAAACCATTGGTTGGGGCGCGTTCCAGTCTTGCCCAATGCTCCACACCATGCTTCTGCCATCTACCACCAAGAGAATCGACGCTTACGGCTACAACAACTGCCACAACCTTTTCGAAATCTACTGTGCCGCTCCCACCGCTCCCGAAGCCAGTGGATGGGCTATCTTTATCGGCCTCAGTGGCATTGACGTGATTGTGCCCGACGACGATGCCGTGGCAAAGTATGCCGCCAATGCTGTTTGGGGCGACGAAAGCACTTTCACACTCTATCCAAGCGAGGAGGTATCAATCAGTATGACTGGCGAAGTGGAAAAATACAACGACCATTATATGCGTTTTGCCTTGGGCAACAACTTGGCATACAAAATCTATAAGGGCGACGAACTGATTGCCCTCACCGCTGCCGACTTCTATTATGTGCCTATCACAGCCGAGGGAGCAGAATACTACATCGTGCCTACAAATATGATGAACGATGCCGAAGCCACCAAGGTGGTGATTGCACCGTCGGCAGTGAAGAATGTGACCGACGACCTCGATTTGCCTACGGTTTACGGTCGCGACGGTTCTATCTATATCCACGGCAATACCCATGGCGAGATGGTCACCGTGTTCGACATGTACGGTCGCCTTTGCTTCCGCCGTGCCACCAATGGCGATGAAGTGATTACGCTCGACCGTGGCATCTATGTGGTGCTGGTGGGCAATCACCCAACCAAAGTGCGCTTATGATTACAGCCGACGACGAGAAATATATGCGAATGGCGCTTCGTGAGGCTGAAGCCGCCATGCAGGCCGATGAGGTGCCCATCGGTGCGGTGATTGTGTGCCGTGGGCGCGTCATAGCCCGTGGGCACAACCTTACCGAAACCCTCACCGATGTCACCGCCCATGCAGAAATGCAAGCCATCACATCGGCGGCTTCGTTTCTCGGCGGTAAATACCTCACCGACTGCACGCTATATGTGACTGTGGAGCCTTGCCTGATGTGCGCTGGCGCATTGGGATGGAGTCAGATTTCTCGTATCGTGTATGGCTGTGCCGACCCCAAACGCGGCTACCACACATTCTGCCAAAAGCCCTTCCATAAAAAAACACTGGTGGAAGGCGGTGTGCTCCCCGAAGAATGTGCAGCCCTGATGACTGATTTCTTCTCCAAAAAAAGATAAGAGAGAAGTTAGAAATTAGATTTTTAGAAGTTAAGGAGTTAAGAAGTTGAAGAAGTTAAGACGATAGTTCTGAGTGCTCCGATTTCTCCCCACGCCCCCTAAAAAGCTTTACAATATGAAAAGAAAATTATTTGCGTATTTATTTGTGCTGTTTGCTGGAGCAATGACTTTGGCGTGCGCACAGCAGAACGTTGCCACCCAAGTGAAGGTGGTGAACGTGCAAACCGACACCGTGGAAGTGATGAGCCAGAAGATGAACCGTGGCATCAAGGCGGTGGTGGTGTTGCCAAATCAGCATTTCGACAATCCCACCGACAGTTTCCCCACTGTGTATGTGCTTCACGGCGCATGGGGCAGTTATCGCGACTGGCCCACAAAGAAAAATATGGAAGCCATTGCCACTAAATATGGCGTGGTGATTGTGTGCCCCGACGGTCAAGACAGTTGGTATTTCGATTCGCCCATCGACCCGAAATTCCAGTTCGAAACCTTCATCAGCAAAGAGTTGGTGGAATATGTGGATTCGCACTATCGCACTTTCCGCTCTCCGAAGATGCGTGCTATCACCGGTTTGAGTATGGGCGGACATGGTGCGCTTTGGAACGCATTCCGTCACCCCGACGTGTTTGGCTCATGCGGCAGTATGAGTGGTGGAGTTGACATCACCAAATTCCCTAACAAGTGGAAAATCGACCAGCGCATCGGCAAATACGAAACCAATAAGCAGGCATGGGCAGAGCACGCCGTCATCAACCTTGTGCCCACGCTCAAAGCCGGACAGAACATCATCATCGACGATGGTTATTCCGACTTCTTCTATGAGGTGAATTGCAATTTGCACAAAGCGCTGCTCGATGCAAAAATCCCCCACGATTTCACCATTCGCCCTGGTGCCCACACATGGGACTACTGGACCAATGCCATCGACTATCAAATGCTCTTCTTCGCAAAAGCCTTCGCCAAATAAACGGCATAAAGCACCTCTATTGGCATTTTGCCATTCCGAAAACTTAAAAATAGGGGTTTTCTTTATTGGAAATCTCTATTTTTTGTATATCTTTGCGAAAGGAATTATCATTTTGCCAAATTCTCAAAAACTTTTGTGCATGGAAAATAATCGCCCTAAAATTCTCATCATCTACACTGGTGGCACTATCGGCATGATAGAGAATCCTGTGACACGCACTTTGCTCCCATTCGATTTCTCGCATTTGATGGAAAATGTGCCTAAAGTGAAGTTGCTCGACTACGACATCGACAACATTCAGTTTAATCCGCCAATCGATAGCAGCAACATGAATCCTACGCACTGGCGAGATATTGCACAAGCCATTGAATGCAACTACGATAAGTATGATGGATTTGTGGTGCTTCATGGCACCGACACGATGGCGTTTACGGCTTCGGCACTGAGTTTTATGCTGGAGAATTTGAGTAAGCCTGTGATTATCACTGGCTCGCAACTTCCTATCGGCGAGGTGCGCACCGATGGCGAGGAAAACCTGATCACCGCCCTGCAAGTGGCTGCGGCCACCGATAAGGCTGGCAATGCTATGGTGCAGGAGGTGGCAATCCTCTTCGAGAACTATCTGTGGCGCGGAAATAGAAGCACGAAGATGAGTGCCGACAACTTCAACGCGTTCCGAAGCAATAATTATCCTGAATTGGCAACGATAGGATTGGGAATCCAGTTCCATGAGGAGGCTCTGTATCGTCTGCCGTCGAAGCGTCCGCTGAAGGTGCGCTATGCGATGGACCCTAATGTGATGTTTATTGAACTTAACCCAGGCATGACTCCCGAAACGCTTGAGCACCTGCTTCGCACACCAAAAATCAAAGGCATTGTGCTGAAGACCTACGGTGCTGGCAACAGCCCAAGCGAGCCATGGTTCACGCAACTCATCAGCGATGCCAATCAGCGTGGTATCGTCATTCTCAATGTCACTCAGTGTGTGAATGGTGGAGTGAAGCCGCTTTACGAAACGGGCAACTGTCTGAGCAGGGCTGGTGCAGTGAGCGGTTACGACATCACCAGCGAGGCGGCTATCACCAAGTTGATGTATCTGTTCGGCCTCGGTTTGCCACCCGAAACGGTTAAAACTTATCTTCAGAGCGCCATTTGCGGCGAAGTGACTATTTCATAGCCACGCTGCTGCTCATTCGGTGCATGTCGTATCGGTAGCGCAGGTAGAAGAATATGCCGGCAAGGGTAAGGCCAATCGGGAAGCCGAGCCAAATGCCATGAATGCCCAAGCCTGCTTTGAAGCCGAGGCAGTAGGAGCAGGGAATTGCCACCAGATAGTAACTGATAAAGGCGCAATACATGATGGGCTTCACGTCCTGTATGCCTCTGAGCACGCAGGAATAGCATAGTTGCAAACCGTCGCCAAACTGATAGGCGAAGAGCAGGAAGAACAGCGACACCGCAATCGAAGCCACCTCAGTCGAATCGGTGAAAATGCCGGCGGCAGGGAATCGGAATATGTAGAGCAACGCGGAAAGCGTGGCAGATATGGTCAGCATCATCAAGAAACCCTTCTTGGTGTATTTTCGCACGCCATCGAAGTCCTTTTTGCCGTAGGAGTTGCTCACGAGAATGGAAACGGCAAACGAAAGTCCCTGAAGCAGCAAGAAGAATAGCAGCGATATGGTGGTCACCACTTGGTGGGCGGCAAGTTCCACCACGCCCAGCCAACCAATCATAATGGCAGAGAATGAGAAAGTGGAGGCTTCAAGTCCGTTCTGTATAGCCACAGGGTAGCCGAGACTGAAAATGTGCTTCATTCTGCCTTTCGACAAATGCGATGCCTTAAACGCAGCCACATGCTGGCTGAATTTCTTTCCCTTAAACACATAGAATGCAAACATGCCGAGCATCAAGGCTCGTGCCAGCAGCGTGCTGAGGCCTGCGCCGTTCAGTCCCAATTCGGGGAAACCGAGTTTGCCGTAAATCAGCACCCAGTTGCCGAATATGTTGACCACATTGCCGATAATCAAAAACACCATCGACACCACTGGTTGGCGCATACCGTCGGTAAACTGCTTGAGCACGTTGAAACCCAGTTGGAAAAACGACGAAATGCCCACGATGATAAAATAGGGGCGTATAAGAGGCAGAAGTTCAGGTGCTTGACCGAAACGGTCGAGAAAGCAATAGATGACCGACAGCACCACAAGGCTCACAAGCCCGATGACACCATTCACCAAAATGCCGTTCTTCATGGTGGAGCCGATGCTTTTCACATCGTTCACACCATTGAAAGCACCAATCATAGGAGTCAAACCAGTGGAGAATCCCAACCCCATCAAAATAACCAGGTTCAACACATTATTCACAAACGACGCAGCCGCCAATTCATCAACATTGTGCCACCCAATCATAATGTTGTCGGCAAAGGCAACGATAATCACGCAAGCCTGCCCCAACATGATAGGCACCCCAATCTTCAATATCTCTTTAATCTGCTTCATATTTACCAGTCAAGCGAAATGACTGCAAAGGTACGCAACAAACTCTACAAATCCCCAAAAATCCCCCAACATTTTCACCCCATTCGTTAAAAACGAGGTAAAAATCAAACATTTAGCGCAAAATCATTCGTTATTTTCATTAAAATCGTTTATTTTTGCAGTTATAAATATCATTATAGTGATATTATATGCTGTAAAATAATGCTAAATAGTAATATACTGATAGATATATAAGAATATGGTTGACCTTTACGAATATACAACCCCAGAACTTGTGCGCAGGTTGGGCGAACGGTTTAAGGATTACCGAATGCGGTGCAACCTTACCCAAAAGGAGGTTGCGGAGCGTTCGGGCATAGGCTTGACCACCATTCATAAATTTGAGAATGGTTCTGCTGGCAATATCTCATTATCCACTTTCATTCTTTTGCTGAAAGTGGTGGGGCAAATCAATGCGCTTGACGATGTGTTGCCTGAATTGCCAGAATCGCCATACCTGATGCGCAAAAACGAGAAAAAAGCACAAAGAATCCGTCACTCAAAAAAGTAATGAACTATGGTGAAAACATTGATAGTGATGCTATGGGGCGAGGAAATAGGTCGCTTAGCATGGGACGAAAAACGCAGATTGTCGTATTTCACCTATAATCCAGCGTTTTTGAAGAAGGGAATTGATGTTTCCCCTCTCGTTGCGCCAGTAGATGGTGTAAGGGCTTTGATTCCAGTTTGGGGTGAAGATGCCAAGATATATCAGAAGTTGCCAGCATTTGTTGCCGACTCGCTCCCTGACGCTTGGGGCAATCAACTTTTTGAGTTGTGGCGACAACAAAACCACATTTCCAATGCCGACATCACTCCATTAGACAAACTCTCGTTCATCGGCAAGCGAGGAATGGGGGCGTTGGAGTTTTTGCCTGAAGTTGCCCAGTCGGGAGGCAAGACGGAGAAAATTGATATAAAATCTTTGTCGGATTTGGCAGAGCGCATATTTGTAGAGCGAGAGAATGCTCGCATCATGCCGGAAGAGTCTATCACTATGCAATCGTTGCTCACTGTGGGAACTTCCGCTGGCGGTAGGCAACCCAAAGCCATTGTGGCTATCAATAAAGTCACAGGCGAGGTGCGAAGTGGACAAATTGGAGGTTTGAGGGATTACGAGTATTACATTTTGAAGTTTGGTAATTCGCGATATAGTTCTGCTGAACTGGAAATGACATACTATGAGATGGCGATAAATGCAGGAATCACTATGATGCCGTCGAGGCTTTATGAGGTGGAAGGTAATAAAAGTTTCATCACTCAGCGCTTTGACCGTGATGGTGAAAGAAAACTCCACACGCAGACGCTTGCTGCAATCAGTCCTGGTACCAACAGTTATGAGGGGCTGTTGGAGGTGTGTCGCAAATTGCATCTTCCCGAAATCGACAGCCAAGAGGTGTATCGCCGCATGGTATTCAATATCCTTTCCAACAACACCGACGACCATATAAAGAACTTCTCTTTCGTGATGAACGAGAGAGGCGAGTGGCGAATTTCTCCAGCCTACGATCTTACCTACGTCGTGGATGCTGGTGGTTATCTGCCCGACATCGACCATTGTATGTATATTCGTGCCAAACTTCGTGACATCACGCTCGACGATGCCTTGCAGTTTGCCAAAGACAATGGTATTCGTCGACCAAATGCAATCATTCAAGCAGTGGCACGTTCGCTGAAAGATTTTGGAGTCATAGCTCAGAAAAATGGAGTGCAGGAGCGTTGGCTACACGCTGTGGAAGCGACTATCAATCGCCACCTTGCCTTATGGGGATTTGCTGAAAAGGAAGGTGGAAAAGTTGAGTTTGAAATTGGAGGAAAATGGTATTCAGCCGTCAGTGTAGATCAAACCTATAAAGGCAACTTCCATTTATATGCCACCACCGACGGCAAAGAACGCAAATTCGTGATTGGCAAAAACAAGCCAGAATACTCCCTGATACAATCAGTTGGTCCTGCAAATCTCACACCCGAAATGCTTCGCCAAATGGTGGAAAAATATTTGTAGCCCTTTTTATGGGAATTGGGGAGGATTTTGTATTTTTGTGGGGAAGTAATATAATTTTTTGAAATGATGACGAAAGATGATTTGGCAGAATGGTGGTCGGGTTTGGCCATCTCTGAAAAGGAGAGGATTGCCTCTAAGATTGCGTCGAAAAGGGCAGGGAAGGCGAAAAAGGTGACTTATCCCGAATGTACGGTGGTGTGGAACTCGCTCGACCAGGAGCAGCAGGAGAAGGTGTATGCGCATTGCACCGACGACCACGGCTTGCTGCTTGCCGAATACAAGGCAGGAGACACCTACAGTTTCTAAAATGCCCTCTACACACTGCGCCACAATACGGTGCGCTCCACGAATTGACTCTAAACAGTTCGTGTGGGTGGGCGCGTGGGTGTGTGATTTTAAAATTGGTGATTTCATTCGTGTGGTGGGCTTCGTTAGTTCTGAAAAAATATTCGTAACTTTGTAGAATATTTACGACGAAAGAAATTAATGGATAAGAAAAAGATAAACGTTGCCATCGATGGAACTTCTTCGAGTGGCAAAAGCACAATGGCAAAAGCACTTGCCAAAAGCGTGGGTTACACTTATATCGACACTGGCGCCATGTATCGCAGCGTGGCTCTGTTTTGTTTGCGTCACGGTTTGATTACCGATGGCAAGGTGGATGTGGAGCGACTGCTTCCCATGTTGCCTGACATCAACATCAGTTTCAAGATTGAGGACGGCAAGCAAATCACCTATCTCAACGGTGAGAATGTGGAGAATGAGATTCGTGGCCTGGAGGTGTCGAACAATGTGAGCCTTGTGGCTGCCATTGCTGAAGTGCGCCACGCCATGGTGCGCCTCCAGCAGGAGATGGGCAAGAACAAGGGCGTGGTGATGGACGGTCGCGACATTGGTACCGTGGTGCTTCCCGATGCCGAAATCAAACTCTATGTGACCACCAGTCCTGAAATCCGTGCCAAACGCCGCTTCGACGAAATGCGCGCCAAGGGCGATACCAGCGTTACGCTCGACGACATCATCGCCAACGTGAAGATGCGCGACCACCTCGACACCACACGCAAGGAAAGTCCGCTTCGCAAAGCCGACGATGCAGTGGAGGTGGACAGTGGCAAATTCGCTACGGCTGAAGAACAAATAGCATGGGCGGTTGACTATTTCCACCAATTCATGCAAGGAAAATAATTATTTAAGAAGTTAAGGAGTTAAGAAGTTTAAGAAGTTAAGACGATACTATTGTCTTTTGGCGAAATCTTCTTAGCCTGTTAGACTTTTTTAAAATCTGTGAGATCCGTGAGATCTGTGTGAGGAGAAATAATATGGCTATTATCGAAATTGACCAGTATTCGGGATTTTGCTTTGGCGTGACGCGCGCCATTAATATGGCAGAGGAGCAGTTGGCAGACACAGGCCACCTCTACTGCCTGGGCGACATTGTGCACAATAGCAACGAGGTGGAACGCCTCAAGCAAGAGGGGTTGGAGACCATCACCCATGAGCAACTGAAGGAACTCCACGATGTGAATGTGCTGCTTCGTGCGCATGGCGAACCGCCCGAAACCTACGAAATAGCCCGACGCAACAATATAAAAATCATTGATGCCACTTGCCCTGTGGTGCTCAAACTTCAGCAACGCATCAAGCACACCTATAATGATGAGCCCAACGAACCGCAAATTGTGATTTACGGTAAGCGTGGTCACGCCGAGGTGAACGGACTGGTGGGGCAGACTTCGGGCAAGGCACTCGTGATTGAGAGTGTCAACGAAATCGATAAGATAGACTTTAGGCGCAACGTGTATCTCTACAGCCAAACCACCAAAAGTGTGCAGGAACTGAAGAAGATTATCGAGGCGGTGAAGCAGCGAATGACTGGCGGGGCAGAACTGAAGAGCTACGACACCATTTGCCGCTCGGTGGCTAACCGCATACCGCAAATTCGTGAGTTTGCCACCCGCCACGACCTCATCCTTTTCGTGTGCGGCAGCAAAAGCAGCAACGGCAAGATTCTTTTTGGAGAATGCCTCGATGCCAACCCCAACTCGCATTTGGTGAGCAACGAATCGGAAATCAATCCCCAATGGCTTGTCGGCAAGAAGTCGATAGGTATTTGCGGTGCCACTTCCACCCCTATGTGGCTTATGAACAGTGTGAAATCGGCAATAGAGCGAATAGTATGTAAAGAAGAATAAAGATTATGACCAAGCGCACCTATATCATTATCATTGCTTTGCTTGTGGCTCTCGACGTCGCTACGGGCTTTTGGTATATTGTGAACCATATCAATACCGACGGCAAAAGCGACTTGTTTGACCGTAGAAGCGAGTTGATTGCCGCTGCCGACACCATTGCCGACATCTTCGTGCCCGACAAGTTTGAAGTTAGCGAAAACAATGCTTACTTTGTGTCGAAGGAACCAGCCAACGACGACGATGCACAGACCTACTACGCCAGTATCAAGCGCATTAAAAGCAAACTCCCAACTGAAATCAACGGAAATAAGAATATAGATGCCATTTTTGCCGCCATCGCCGACAAGGCATTCCCACAAAGCCACTCCAATTATCAAAGTGGCATTCACGCGTTTTTGAAAACACCAGTATTCAACGCCAGTGGTGTGGACTATAAACCCCTCGACACGGAGCCAACCATCACACAGAAGTACGGCAATGTGCAGGGCGTGAAAATATATCCCACATTCTCAAGTCGAGGCTATTTGGTGATGGCTATCAGCCTCACATCGTATGACAGTGGTAAAAAGCGTGAGAAAATCTATTATGTGAACTACAACCGTCGCGGACAGTCGGTGCTCTCGTTCAACTCCATTTTCGCCTCAAACTCCGAAGACGCCTTGCTCACGCTTGTGAATAATAAAATTGAGTCGCTTGCCGACGATGAAGGTATGCCCCTTCACAAGGCCACACGCCTTTCTGCCAACGTGTATGCACGCAAACGCGGTATCTTCTTCGTGTATCAGGCTGGTGAAATAGCCGATGAGAGCGAAGGTATGATTGAGATTTTCCTCTCCTTCAAAGCCCTCCAGAAGCACCTCACTTCCTCATTCCAAGCCCTCGTGAGCGAAAACGGCGACTACCAAGAATACAAGCCCATCACCTTCAAGTAAGGCTAAATCCCATCCCCATTCATCGCCTACCAACCGCTATAGCGGATAGATATGTGGTGAGGGGGGGGATTAGTTAGAGGACGAACCAGGTGCTGGTGTCGTAGCGGGGGAGGGCGTAGAGCTGCACGTCGCAGTTGGCTTGGTCGGGAGCGTAACTGGCATCGCCCACTGTTGCGCCTTTGGCTTCGAGTGCGGAGCGTGTTTCGTGTAGGGCAATCTCTGGGGTGTTGTTGTCGTTGCTCAGGTGGTTGAGGAACACGAATTTCAATTCCGGATTCCACATATCAGCCACAAATCGTGCCGTCACCTTATTGTCGAGGTGTCCTTTATCACCTTCCACGCGCGCCTTCAGATATGCAGGGTAGGAGCCTGCGGCGAGCATGGCGTGGTCGTAGTTGCTCTCAATCATCAAATATTGCGCTTGACGCATGTAGAAGTCGGCGCGTGAGGTGATTTCCCCTTGGTCGGGCGAAATCACAAACTTGCGTCCGCCACCCTCAATCATAAAGCCGCTACAGTCCTCACTGTCGTGCGACTGCTTGAAAGCCGTAATCTTCATTCCTGCCAAAGTGAAAGGGATTTCGTGATAAATGGCTTTGTGATATTCCTTGATGCGGTTAGAGATGCTGTGCTTGCGGAGCATACCGTTCAGGCAGCGGTTGGTGCACCACACGCAAATTCTCGGATTCTTATACTTGCGCAAAATCTTGTACACATATCGCACATGGTCGGCATGGTCGTGGGTGAGGACAATGCCTTTTATTTTTCCCATTTTTATGCCATTGCGTTCAAGTTCCTTGAACACATGGTCGGGTTCCACGCCGCAGTCCACCAATATGCCCTCGTGCTCGTTGCCGATGTAGGCGCAGTTGCCACTTGAGCCGCTGCCAAAGCTGGCAAAGTGCATACGCCACTCCTCGTTGCCGCTCGCAGTGGATGGCTTTTCTGCAGGCTTGGCTTGCTGCACAGGCTCAAACTCGTCGTCGTCGAAGAATATTGACCCTTGTTGTGGAAGTTTAGTCGTTTTATAGTCGTTCTTGTTGTTCATTTCGTGTAGTGCTCAGTGTGTGTTAGCGTGCCGAATTATTTGTAGAGAAGGAAGATGGTGGGCACCTTGTTCAGGTCGATAGGGTGTTTTCCCCATTCCTTCACCCCCCTGGTGATAATTTGTTCACGTTCGCCTGTAATGTCGGTGGCGATACACAATTTCAAGTTAGCGGGTAGCGATTTCACCATTTCCGCCAGCAGCGAATTGTTGCGATAGGGAGTTTCGATGAAAATCTGAGTTTGATTCTCCTTCACGATGCGCTGCTCCATTTCTTTCAGTTTGCGTGCTCTTGCTCCAGCCTCGATAGGCAGATAGCCAATGAACGCGAAACTCTGTCCATTGAATCCGCTGCCCATCAGCCCCATCAATATGCTCGACGGGCCCACCAGCGGACGCACCTTCAGTCCTTTGCGCTGTGCGATAGCCACCACATCGGCACCAGGGTCGGCAATGGCGGGGCAACCTGCCTCGCTAATCACACCCATCGGCTCGCCTTTTTCCAGCGCGTCGAGGTAGGTGCTCACTTGTCGCGGGTCGGTATGGCGGTTGAGTTCGTAGAAAGTGAGACTGTCGATGTCGATTTCCCTGTCGCATTTTTTCAGGAAGCGACGTGCCGAGCGCACATTCTCCACTATGAAGTGTTTGATGTGGCTCACGAGGGCGATATTGGCTTGTGGAAGCACGCAGTTCAGTTCGCCATCGCTCAGTTGCACAGGGATAAGATATAATGCAGTCTCAATCATGATGTGTGATAATAATTATAAAATGCAAAGTTACAAAATTCCATTCACATACCACACCTAAATAATGTCAAAAACGAGCACGCCGAACCCCCTGCTGCCAAAGGGAGGCTGCAGGGGGGATTGAAGCAGGAAGCCGTGGGTGGCTTATTCTGATTTCACGAAGTCGATGATGGCGATGCATGCCACAGCCGTAGTGCCGCAAATCATGCCGGCGAACGTGAGCAGGTCGCGCACGGTGATCACGCTCGTGTCGCGCGAGTGCAGGTACCACAGCCAGCACCCAATCACGCCAGCTATCACCACGGCGTAGATAGCCACTTTCAGCCATTTGCTGGAGCGTGGCTTTTCGGGCAGACGGTTGAGCACTCGCGGAGTGAACCACTCGTTTTCGTCGGCTTGGTAGCCGTCTTTCTTTAGCAATTCTGCCAATTTTATGTCGTCGTCGGTTCGTTTCATTGTTTTGCTGATGTTTTTATTGCTGATATTTGATTACTTCACACATTTTCGTCTTGGCACGGTGGATTGCAGATTTTATGGTGCCTTCCGACAGTTGTGTGATTGTGGCGATTTTCTTCAGCGGAAGGTCGTCGATGTAGAAGAGAGTGATTACCGTTCGCTCTACCGGGTTAAGCACTCGCATAGCGGCCTTCACGTCCATTTTCGCTTCGGTGCTGATGCTCGCTTGTGCCGAGGCATCTTGCATAGATTCGGGAATTTGGTCGATATGTTCCTCGTGTCGGCGGCGTTTCTCGCTGTAGAATTCGTTGTAGGCAATGCGGTAGAGCCAAGTGCCAAAGCCCGACAGCCCCTTAAAGGCACGAATGCCAGTGTAGGCTTTGATAAAGGTTTCCTGTGCCAAGTCGTCGGTGAGGTTCTCGTCGCCCATGGTGAGGTTGAGCAGAAATCTGCGCAACTGGGGCTGGTATGCCTCTACGAGTTTGCCAAATGCGCCACGGTTGTCGCCGAAAGCGCATTGTGAAACCAGTTTTATTTCTTCGAGTTTACTAAGCATTGTGTAGCTCTATGATTGCTTACAGTAGGGTGGGGGGATATTCCCTGATGATTATTTATTGTCGGTTGGAGGAGTGAACACTGGGGGTTGCTCGGTGGCAGGCTTTTGCTCGGCTTGAGGCTGCTGTGGCGCTTGTGGCTGAGGTTGCTGCTGTGGAGCGTAAGGAGGCTGTGGTTGCTGCTGTTGCATTTGCCATTGCCAGTAGTCTTGGTCTTGCTTTTGCTCCTTGTAGATGACGAAGCCCTTGCCCAAGCCCAGGAGCACTACAATCATCGACAGGCATACCATAGGCGATGCACCAGCCGACTCGAAGAACATGGCCGCCATAAGTCCCACGGTCACCAGCACAAAACTTTTCTTATACGCCATGTAATTCACGCGGTAAGGCATATTGGACTGCATAGGCGCGTTCATGCCTTGCTGGTAGGGTGGTTGCTGTGGTTGTGGCTGCGCTTGTGGCTGAGGCTGTTGAGGTTGTGGCTGTGGTTGCTGTTGTGGAGCGTAGTTTCGCCAAGCGTCGGGGCGTTGTGGTGCCTGCTTGTAAGTGGGAGTTCCGCCCAGTGATGGTGGCAGAGGATAATTGTTCTCGATAGCCTTCTCTATCACTCTATATTTTGCGCGACGGTGCAGCAGATAGAACAAAAGGCTCAAAAACACCACAACCATGATGCAAAAGCACATAGAAATAGAAATTTGTTTTACTGTAGAACTCCACATGCTCGCCTCTTTAAGCCTTGCGTCGTTATCTAAAGCCATGTAGTTGTAGGTTTCGTCGTCGTCGGCAGTTTCAGCCTTTTCACTCCAAAGCGTGTCGTTGATAGCCTTACTGATAGTTTTTTTCACCTCACCGTCAGTTACCCTAACGGTGTCGCCATTCATCACAATGGTGGTGGTATCGCCAGAGCGATTGATGTTAGCCTTTCTGGCTTGCGATGGCAGTGCCGCTGCGAGCGTCAGCACCAGAATTAATAGAATTTTTTTCATATTGAGCGAATTTTAATTGTTCGTGTAAAAATATTCGTTTTTAGCCGCCTTTCGGCTGGCGTTCATGTATTAGACGACAAAGATACCCCAAAAGGTTGCATCAAAGATGAAAAAAGTTCATTTTTTTTGAGTCAACGAGTCAACGAGCCAACAGGTCAACAGGTCAACGAGCTTTTTGGTCAATAAGAAGGCTGAAGGCGATACTATCGTCTTAACTTCTTAACTTCTTAACTCCTTAACTTCTAAAAAAAATCTTCTGATGGAAAAATCTAATTTCTAACTTCTAAATTTTGCATTATCTTTGTAGTGAAATTACAATACTACTATTAAAACCTTTTAATACAGAATTATGACAAGAAGACTACTCGCTTTAGCCTTTACGGCTTTTGTGGCTCTGACGCTGTGGGCGCAAGAGGCACAAAAACGCGAAATGCGAACGGTATGGATTGCCACAGTCAGCAACATCGACTGGCCACAAACTCGTGGCACTGGCACCGCTACCATCAACAAACAGAAAAAGCAACTCACCGACATGCTCGACGGTTTTGTAAAAGCCAACATGAACTCGGTGTGCCTGCAAGTGCGCCCTATGGCTGATGCGCTCTACAAATCGAGTTACGAGCCATGGTCGAGTTATCTTACAGGTACTCGTGGCAAAGACCCCGGTTGGGACCCTCTGGCGTTTGCCGTTGAGGAGTGTCACAAGCGTGGTTTGGAAATCAATGCGTGGGTGAATCCCTATCGCTTCAGCAATAGCAGCGGCAACGACTGCAACACCGCCATCGACAAGCAGTTGAAAAATTCGGGCATATTGATGCAGGTGGGCAACCGCATCGTGTTCAACCCTGCGCTGAAAGCCTCGCGCGACCACTTGTTGAAGGTGTGCAAGGAAATGATTCAGAACTACGACATCGACGGCATCATCTTCGACGACTATTTCTATCCAGGCGGCGGCACTCCCGAAGACAGCTCTGCTCCCGACTATCAGCTCTACACCCAAAGCAATTCGGGCATGAGCATCGGCGACTGGCGACGCGCCAACGTGAACCAGATGGTGAAGGACATGTGGGACATGGTGCAAGCCACCAAGCCTTATGTGAAATTCTCGATTGGTCCTGCCGGTGTGGCTGGTCAGCGTGCCACATCTGCCACCAAGCATGGCGTGGTGCCTGTGGATGAATATTGCCGTGCCAGCGACTGGCAGTACACCACCATCTACAGCGACCCTTTGGCGTGGCTCGAAGAAGGCACCATCGACTATATCTCGCCACAGCTCTATTGGAAAACCACCCACGTTACCAACCCATTCGGTCCGCTCACCAACTGGTGGAGCTACATTGCCGAGCATTTCGGCCGTCACCACTATGCGAGCCATAACATCTATTTTATGGAAAAGACCAACACGAAAGCCGATTGGGACGAGATTTTGCAACAAATTCGTTATAGCCGTCAATATAACCGCCAAAACGCCCCTGGCGTGAATTTCTATTCGGCGAAATATATCGACGGCCCTAAGTGCAAGGGACTTGCCGACTATCTGAGCCAAACGATCTTCACACACAAGGCGCTGGAGCCTGCCATGCCCTGGCACAGCAAGACCAACTACGATGCGCCTGCCAACCTCGCCTACAGCGGTGGCACCCTCTCGTGGACGGGCGTGAACAAGAAGCTCGTGCGCTATTCCGTGTATGCCGTTCCACTGACCGTGACGCTCGACGAAGCGCAGAGCCAAGCGTTCGACGGCATCAAGAGCGATTATCTGGTGGGCGTGACCTACACCCCAAGTTTCAAACTCGATGCCTCGCTCCAGTCTGGCTACTGGTATGCCGTGTGTGTGGTCGATGGCTGGAACAACGAGTTTGCCCCAGCGTTCTACAACCTCGCCACCGAATATGCCGACAAGGTGACGCTCGTTTCGCCAATCGCTGGCGCAGCAGCCATTTGGAATCAGCAGTTTGCTTGGACGGCTGCCGACGATGCCACCTACGAGCTTCAGATTTCCGACGATGCCACCTTCGGCAACGTGCTCATTCAGCGAAAGCAAATCACCTCCAACACCACCACCATCGACCTTGGCGACCTTGCTTCGGGTCAAACCTACTACTGGCGTGTGGCTACACTCCAGCCCAACCGCTTGGTGATGTGGAGCGATGCTGCCACCTTCAAGGCTCCTGTTCGCACTCCTGCCGAGGCGGTTGCGCTCGTCAGCCCAGCCAATGGCGCTTCGTTTGACGCCGACTTCGTGTTTAAGTTCACCCCAGTCACCGCCCACAGTTTCAAACTGCAAGTGTCGAAAACCGCCGACTTCGCCCATGTGGCTTACGAAACCACCGACTTTGCCACCGCCGGCAATCAGCTTTCGGCAAATTGCGTGGTGTCGGTGCTTGGCAAGGGCACGTTCTACTGGCGCGTGGTGAGCTCACGCAAATACTATTCCGACAAGGCTTCGGAAGTGCGCCGCTTCACCGTCACCAAGGTGCCAATCGGCGAACTTGAGCCGGGCTATGTGATGAAGCAAGACATCGACGCCAACGCCTACGATGCCGTGAATGGCTACCGACTCACCAACAAGTGGGTGCGTTCGGTGAAGAGCGAATATGGCAATATCACCTTTGAGAACAAGGGTCAGCTCAACCGTGGCTTTGCGGTGGTGGGCGACACCATCTATGTGTCGGGTCGTGAGAGCGCATCGACCACAGCTCCTGCTTACCTCTATCTCTATAGTGCTGACACAGGCGAACGCATCAAGCGTATGCCGCTGGGCTACGAAGCCACCGTGCCTTATTATCCTTGCAACGATGTGCAGACCGACCACGCCGGCAACCTTGTGATCAGTAACCTCACCCTGAATGTGGGCATCACCCCACTGGTGCTGCTGAGTGTGGACAAGACCACTGGCGCGCTCACCAAGGTGGCATCGGTCACCTTTAGCGGACTCGAAGAGTCGCGCATCGACCACTGCGCTGTGGCTGGCGATGTGAAGAGCGGCGATTTCAGCGTGTTTGCGTGTCCTCGCTATAGCACCAAGTTGCTCCGCTGGCAGTTCCGTGGCGGCAAACTCGCGTCGCAGCAGAGCGTGACCATGAAGGGCTATGCGCCATCTCATGCCACCACATCAGGCATTGCGCCCCAACTCTATGCGCAAGACGAGAATATCGTGTATATCAACGGTAGCGGCATCTATTTCACTCGCTACAACTTCGCCACAGGAGCAATCGACGGTGCGTTCAGCACTGGCTCGCCAATGGCACCCGAAGGCACCAATGGCAACGGTGGCACGGCATTCACCCTCGGCGGTGCGCACTATATGCTCTATCCAAGCGGCGATTTCAATTCATCGTTCAACTTCAACCTCGTGCAGAACACCACCGACACTTCGTTTGACGGTCATCAGCTGATGTGGTGCTTCCCGAAACGTGGTTTGGGCAACGTGAACAGCGACACATGGAGTGCGCAATGCACCGCGGTGCCTGTTTCTGCTACTGATGCAATGCTTTACCTCTATGTGCCGGGTAACGGCATGGCTGCCTACCAGCTCAGCAAGAATGTGAAGTTTGGCGATGTGAACGGCGACGGCAACGTTGACGTAAGCGATGTGACTGCCCTCATCAACATGATTCTCGGCACCACTCCCGCCGACCTCAAAGTGGCAGACATCAACGCCGACGGCATCCTCGACGTAACCGACGTCACCGCCCTCATCAACGAGATACTCTAACACCGGCTTAGGGCTCACACAGATCCCACAGATCTCACAGATTTTGCATTAGATAGTGTTAAATCTCACGGATGTGTGGATGATGGTGAAAAAAACCGATTTAATCCATTAAAATCCATTAACACCTAAAAAATAAAAATAGGTGAAAATAGGATTTAATGGATTAAATCGGTGTGATTTTTTCAGACCCAAGCAGACCCAAGCAGACCCATTACGGACCCTAACAGACCCCAAAGCAATCCCCGAAAAAGTTGTGTGGAGCCTCTGTGAGATTTAGCATCAGGCGTGCAAATCCTGTGGGATCTGTGGGATCTGTGTGAGCCCAAGCAGACGCGCCCCGAAAAAGGAGTGTGGAGCATCTGTGAGATTTGACGCCAGGCGTGCAAATCCTGTGAGATCTGTGAGATCTGTGTGAGCCTTCCCTATATAGTGGGAGCTGGTGTGTATTCGAAGTTGGTGAGCTCGCCGCGGAGGTATTGGTCGTAGGCACTCATGTCGATGAGGCCGTGGCCGGAGAGGTTGAACAAGATAGTGCGGCCCACGCCCTCCTCCTTGCACTTCAGTGCCTCGGTGATGGTGGCGGCGATGGCGTGCGACGATTCAGGGGCAGGAATGATGCCCTCGCTTTGGGCAAACATAGTGGCAGCCTTAAACGTGTCGAGCTGCTGAATATCCACCGCGCTCATCAGTCCATCTTGCATCAACTGGCTCACCACCGACCCAGCACCGTGGTAGCGCAGACCGCCAGCGTGGATATGCGCAGGGGCAAACTTATGGCCCAGCGTGTACATTGGAATCAGCGGCGTGTAGCCAGCCTCGTCGCCGAAGTCGTATTGGAATTTGCCACGAGTGAGTTTAGGGCAAGATGCAGGTTCGGCGGCAATGAAGCGAGTGTTGCGCTCACCGCTCAGGTTGTGGCGCATAAATGGGAACGAAATGCCCGAAAAATTGCTGCCACCTCCAAAGCATCCAATCACCACATCGGGATATTCGCCAGCCATTTCCATCTGCTTCTCCGCCTCCAAGCCAATCACGGTTTGGTGGAGTCCCACATGGTTGAGCACCGAGCCAAGCACATACTTGCAGTTGGGCGTGGTGCGCGCCAGTTCCACAGCCTCCGAAATGGCGGTGCCGAGCGAACCTTGATAGTTGGGATTGTTGGTAATAATGTCCTTACCTGCGCGAGTTGACATACTTGGCGATGCTATCACCTCTGCGCCGTAGGTCTGCATAATGGAGCGGCGATAGGGCTTTTGGTGATACGACACCTTCACCATATACACAGCCAATGCCAAGCCGAAGTGCTTCGCCGCCAGCGACAGCGCCGCGCCCCATTGTCCGGCGCCAGTTTCGGTGGTGATGTTCGTCACACCCTCCTGCTTGCAGTAGTAGGCTTGTGCTATTGCCGAGTTGAGCTTATGCGACCCCACCGGGCTCACGCTCTCGTTCTTAAAATAGATATGTGCAGGCGTGTCAAGAAGTTTCTCCAGTCCGCGTGCTCTCACCAGTGGGGTAGGGCGCCAAATCTTATACATTTCGCGCACCTCCTCAGGAATTTCAATCCATTGGTCGGTGGTGTTGAATTCCTGGTCGGAGCAAGCCTTATTGAACAGAGGGTAGATGTCCTCCGCCTTCATAGGTTGCTTATTGGCAGGGTTAAGCATAGGGCGAGGCTTATTTTTCATATCAGCCATCACGTTGTACCATGCAGTGGGAATATCTTTTTCCTGAAGGAGAAATTTCTTAGAAGAGTCCATAGTTGTAAATTTTAAAATGTATATAAATGTAATAACAATGCAAATATATACACAAAATCTGAATCACGCAAGAAAAAATATAAAATTTTAGAAATTAGATGTTAGAAATTAGAAATTAGATTTTTCGATTCTTCGAGATTTCAAGATTTCGTAGCCTCGCAGACTTTTTTTGTTGAATCTGTTGAATCTGTGTGAGCATTTTTTCTGATTTCTCGAAATTTTGTGTAACTTTGTGGGGAATGGGGTGGCTGTGCTCTGATGAAAAACTATTTTTTATGAATAGAGAGTTATCAAAATCCCTTTTGCGACTAATCAAAGAACTAATAATTTTAAAACATTTTATGAATATGAAAAAGCAACTACTATTTCTGTTTTTCGCCCTGCTGGCACTGTGTGCTTCGGCGGCACCAAACGATGTGTTTTCGGTAGGCGACATCACCTATTCGGTGACTTTGGATTCTTATAGCGGAAGGCCTGGTATCGTGGCGGTAAAAAGTCTTAGCGCACAAGGTAAAGCAAAGACTTCGCTCAAACTCGACATTCCTGGAGTGGTGTCGTATAACGGCTACAAGTATAAGGTGGGGGTGATTAACTATGATGCGTTTAAAGGACAGTCAAACATTTCGGTGGCGCAAATCCGCTACAACATCACCCGAATTGCGCAATCGGCGTTTGAAAACTGCACCAGCCTCACCACCGTGTATATGCCAAGTTCATTGACCAATGTGGGGTATCGTGCGTTTGGGGGCTGTACGGCATTGAGATCGGTTTATTACGCCAATGCCACGCCAAGTTCCACTTCTGTGGTGCCTGGTTCCTTCCCGGAGAACTCGGGTATGACCCTATACGTGAGCAAGGCTCACCCCAACTCAAAGGAGAACGCCAGAAAAGTGACCGCGTTCGACTATTTTTCAACAATTAAGAAGCATGAGTATGCTTGCGACTTCATTCTTGGCGAACACGGATATTTCTGCGTGACGAAAGCACCATTAAGCGACGGCTCAACCAGAGGCGAAATGTCGCTTGTGGGGGTTTATGCAGATAATAATTTCAATTACGCCTGGTCGGGTGCTTATAATAATGGCATTGCCGATTTCGATGTGGTGGAGATTGCCGACAGTGCGTGTTTGGGCAACACCAACATTAAGAACGTGTATTTGTCGAGTTATTCAAAGTTGAGAAGAATCGGTGATTGTGCATTCTATGGGTGCTCGTCGATAGAGTGGGTGCAGATGGCAACTTCTTCACTCCAACAAATTGGAAAGTACGCTTTCAAGGGATGCAATCTTCTGACTACAATTAAATTGCCAGAAAATGTGTACTCCTGTAGCGCATATTTTGTGGACGGTTGCACGAAACTTGGATACATCTCTGTTGATTCCAAAAACACAAACTATGCCTCTTATAATGGCATTTTGTACGACAAAGGGCTCACAATTTTGTTCCGATGCCCAGAGGGCTACACCTATAGAAAAGTGCTCGACTCCAACTCGCTTCCTCCCACTCTCAAGAAGGTTGGCAATTACGCTTTTGAGTACTGCAAGTATGTTGAGGAAATCTATTTCCCCTATGGACTCACCAGCTTTGGTGTAGGCACATTCCGATACTGCTCTGGATTGACCACGCTTCAGCTTCCAAGCTCCCATACAGGCTGGGGCGAGGGCTCTTTCGTAGGAGCCACTGCACTTGATGTGCTGTATGTCAACAAAGAATCTCTTTATGGGTTAGATGTTTCAAGCAGAGTAAATGAGTTTGATGATTGCAAGAGAGGCACACTCCATACCTCTGGCTGGGGGGGATCTCCTTTAAATTGGGGACCTTGGGCTAAATGGAAGAACCACAAGAAAGGTGCGTATGATTATCTCGCCACCAACGGCTTGCGATACACAATCATTAACGGCTATGCTCAAACTGTGCATGGCGAGAAATTTGACGGCAGAGCTAAGCTGATTTATGCTCCACACAACACTGGCAAGTCGGAAATTGTAATTCAAGATTATATCACTTTGCCGGGTGGCAAGAAGTATGCCGTTACAAATGTTGGCGGTTATGTGTTTGGTAATGGAACTACACTCAGCGTCAAAACCAATCTTACACTCGGAAAGCATATTGAAACGATTGGACAATTTGCTTTCCAGAATCAAACTAATTTGGTGGGGCTTAAACTCAACCCCAACTTGAAAGTGATTGAAGACGTCGGTTTTGACAACTGCCGCATTGCCACCGACGTGATTCTTCCATGTGGCTTAACAACAATAGGCGCGAAAGCATTTTACAACAACTCGTTTAAGCGAATCCTTATCCCCTCGTCAGTAACTAAAATGGATTATAAATGTCTGACAAAGAACAATAATCTTCAAGAAATCTACCTCAACAATGCCGAGTGTGGAGGTAGAGTATTCGACTTGACCGATATTCCCAAATCGTGCAAGCTCTATGTGCCAGCGGGCAGCGAAGAAGCATTTAAGAAAAATCAATATTGGGGCACACTTCAGGTGATGGAAGGTGCCTACGACTTCACATACCAAGATGCCGACCCATACAATACGATATATCACATGAGTGTAATCTCCCATTCGCCGTTTACAATAGATGGTGTGACCTATTCTGGCAAGGCGAGGTATGTGTATCACCCTGCGAATAAGGATCGCACTAACATCACCCAATTCACAGCAACCTTTTCAGAGACCGATTACACTCACGGCGCAAACAAAAAGTATATGATGACCGGTTTTGGTGACCGAGCACTCGATATGTGCACCCAGATACAAAATGTGGAAACTGGTAAGATGAAAGCATTTGTGCACATTGGGCGCAGAGCTTTTGCCAACACAAGCATCAAAAATTTCGAAGTGCCTGACACTTGTGTATATCTTGGAGATGAAGCATTTGTTGGTTGCAGGCAGCTCTCTGAACTGGTGATCTGGAGAAACAAGAATTGGACGCGTAAATGGGGTAAACAGCTCTACGGGCAAAACGCCAAAGATTTCTATTGCTATGTTCCGCTGAGAGAATACAACACGTATAAGGAGGGTGTTCTTGATTGGGAAAAGTTGGACGGCGAAACCACCTTCCCCGTTGACCGACTGAATGCCTACATCGAGAAGAGTTCAATAAGCGACGACCGAACAATCTCGGTTGATTATCCTGTGGATTGGAAAGCATCGGGCTTGAAAGCCTATGTCGTACACCAGTTCGACAATTCGGAGCAGATGGCATACACCAAGCAAGTGGCATCGACGCCTGCTGGCACTGGTTTGTTGCTTAAAGACTTCGATAATAAGTTGGATATCAAACTCAAGCGCCCCAGCACCACACCCAGCACCCCCACTAATTTGCTCGTGGGCACCCCTCGTGAAAGAGTGGACGTGTACAGGAAAAGCGTGGGCTATGTATTTGATAGCCGTAAAAAATTCTTCTATCGACCACGTATTAGCGAGTATTCTGAGGTATACTCTGCCTATCTGAAACTATCGAGCTTCCAAGCCGGCAGTGTTACTCATATTAATATTGACCTCTACTCGCAAATCACAGGCGACATCAATGGCGACGGCGAAGTGAACGTGAGTGACGTTACCGCCCTGATTAACAAAATCCTCGGCAGCAGCACCTACTCCGACGCTGTGTGCGACATCAACGGCGATGGCGAAATCAACGTGAGCGACGTAACCGCCCTGATTAATCTGATTTTGAAGTAAAAAAAGACCCTCCCAAACCCTCCCTTAAGGGAGGGGTTACTGGGGGTGAATCCGACTTGTCCGACTTGTCTGACGGGTCTGACGGGTCTGACGGGTCTGCTTGGGTCTGTGAAATGATTTTTACACCTATTTCATCCATTGAAATCCGATTCGCACCTTATATAAATAGGTGGAAATAGGATTTAATGGATGAAATAGGTGTTTTTTTTCAGTACCGACAGCCCCAAGCAGACCCTTCGGACCCATTACAGACCCAAGCAGACCCAAGCAGACGCTAAACTTGTGCACTCGTTGACCTGTTGGCTTGTTGACTTGTTGACTTCGGGGAACCCGACTGGGTAACCCGAAAAAGTGTATTTAAATCTTAAATAATGTAAATGAGCGGAAATGATGCGTTAAATTCTTTTTTCTTTACAAAAAAAAATGCTTACTTTGTAGTTGCTTATTATGCACACGAGTGCGAATGAGCGTGGTTGAGATGTTGAATTGCTTAACTTTTAAGTAGATAACAATCCATTTAACTATAACTAACAAACAATTAATTATGAGAAAACAGCTATTGCTTCTGTTTTTTTCCCTCTTTGCGGTGATGGGATTTGCCCGCACTGTCACGGGTGTTGTGAAGCAAGCGTCGGACAAAGAGACCATTATTGGTGCTTCCGTGCGCGTGCATGGCACAACTCGTGGTGTGACCACCGATATTGATGGAAAATTTCAAATTGATGTGCAGGACGGCGACGTGCTCGACATCACTTATGTGGGTATGAACCCTGTCTCGGTTAAGGTTGGCAAACAAACCGTTATCGAAGTGGAGATGACCGACAACTCTCAGGTGCTCTCTGAGGTTGTGGTTACCGCAATGGGTCAGACACAAGAAAAGAAGAAACTGAACTTTGCGGTTCAGAGTCTTAACTCCGACCAGGTGACTGCCGGTAGTGCTTCAAACTTCGCAAACTCACTGCAAGGTAAGGTTGCTGGTCTGCAAGTGTCGACGGGTGGTGGTTCACCAAACTCATCTACCCAGGTGATTATCCGTGCCATTTCATCAGTTAACACCTCACAGAACAACGAGCCTCTCGTGATTGTGGACGGTGTGCCTGTTCGTGGTCACGGTTCTTCATTGGGCGACATCAACGCCAACGATATTGAAAACATGAGCGTGCTGAAGGGTGCTGCTGCATCTGCGCTTTACGGTCAGGAGGCTGCCAACGGTGTGATTATGATCACCACCAAGAGCGGATCTAAGGACGGTAAGGTGACTGTGAACGCATCGGCTTCCCTCGAAGTGAGCAACGCTATGCGTGTGCCTAAACTCCAGAAGGCGTTCACCCCTGGTGTGCGCGGTATGTATAAGGAAAACAGCTCAACTGGTGGCTGGGGTCCATACATGAGCGAAAAAGACACTTACTACGACAACTTGGGCGGCTTCCTCGGCACCGGTCTGCTTCAAAAGTACGACATGTCGGTTTCGGGAGGTGGCGAAAAATTCAACTCTTACGCATCAGTGTCATACACCGACAACCAAGGTATCGTGCCAAAAGACTACAAGAAGCAACTCACTGTGTTCTTGAAAGGTAACTATAAGCCAAGCGAACAAGTGACCGTGCAGCTCACCACCAACTTCATCAACAGCAAGAGCCGTGGTTTCGGCAACTCGATGAGCAGCATCTACTCTTACGGTATCAACAAGGACATGAAGGACTATCAAACCCTCGAAGGCCATGTGAACTGGGCTGCCCGTTACGACAACTGGGACAAGCTCACCGACCTCGAACGCTTGAACTGCGGTCCTTCTCCATACTACGGACGCTACAACGACAAGAGCAACACTGAAAGCAACCGTATCGTGATCAACGGTCAATTGACCTACGAGCCTATCAAAGACCTTATCTTCAACGGTAAGATTGGTTACGACAAGGGCTACAGCACTTACGAAAGCTACAGCATTCCTCGCATCTATGAAGGCGACCTCCAGAACCCTGACGACGATAAGGTGAAAGACGTGTTGGCTAAGAACCAAAGCCTCTACGGTGCTTACTCATTCCAGCCTTCACGCAGCGAGCAGTTCACAGCTTTGGCTACTGCCACTTGGAAGAAGACCTTTGCTGAAGACTTCACATTCAACTTCCTCGTGGGTGCTGAATACAAGGAAGTGAGCAGCTACGAAGCTTCAATCTATGGCGAGCACTTCCAGCTCGGCGGCGACTACTACAGCTTCATGAACACCGACTTCACCAACGGCGACTTGCTCAAGAGCAACCGCCCATCACTCTACCACTCATCATGGAACAAGTATGGCTACTTCGGCGAACTCCGTTTCGACTACAAGGGTATGGCTCAATTGTCAGTGACTGGCCGTCTCGACGGTTCTTCACGCCTTGTGCAAGCTGAAAAGTGCCAATACTTCTACCCATCTGTTACTGGTGGTGTGATCTTCAGCGAACTCTTCCACTTGAGCAACGAATGGTTCTCTTACGGTAAGATTCGCGGTAACTGGGCAAAGGTAGGTAAGGACTGTCCTTCATACCTCTTCACCGACACCTACAAGCAATGGGTTACCTTCCCTGACGGTGGCTACGGTGTGGACCCAACCACTTCACGCGCTATCACCCTCGAGCCTGAAATGGACTCATCATGGGAAATTGGTGCTGACTTGCGCTTCTTCAACAGCCGCACTCGCTTAGACGTGGCTTACTACTCAACCACTGCCGACAACCAGATTGTGTCGGTGCGTGTGTCACCTGCTTCGGGTACTATTCTCCAAACCCGTAATGAAGGTACCGTGCTCAACCACGGTATGGAAATCACCCTCGGTCAAGACATCATCAAGACCGAAGATTTCGACTGGACTGCTAACGTGAACTTCTCATACAACCGCGGTAAGCTGACCTACCTCCCAGAAGGTGTGTCGGAAATCAACGCAGGTCAGTATGGTGATATCTTCTCAGTTTCTTACCTCGGTGGCTCTACCACTGGTATCACCGGTAAGGACTATATGCGCGACCCTGACGGCAACGTGATCTGTAACGAAAACGGTTATCCAGTGATTAGCTCTTCAAAGGGTACGCTCATCGGTAACCGCGAACCTGACTTCTTGCTCGGTTTCGGTTCAACCTTGCGCTACAAGAACGCATCGCTCTCATTCCTCATTGACGGCCGTTGCGGCGGCGACGTGGTGAATGTGACTGGCCGTAACCTCATGGGCAACGGTATGGCTCACACCCTCGAAAAATATCGCAACCGCGAATACATCTTCGACGGCGTGGTGGCTAACGGCGACGGCACTTACCGCAAGAACACCACTCCAGTGGTATTCGACTACAACTTCATGAGCACCTACTTCTATGCAGTGTCATCTAACTTCATTGAAGATGGCTCATACATCCGCTTGAGCTATGTGACTTTGAACTACGACTTCACCTCACTGCTGAAGAAGACTTGGCCAATCAAGGGCTTGACCGCTACCGTCACTGGCCGTAACCTCTTCTTGCTCACCAAGTATTCAGGCAACGACCCAGCTGTGCTCGCCTCTACAGGTGGTGGTGCTGGTGGTTCTGGTATCGACAACTACAACGTGCCATCTACCCGCAGCTTCAATTTCACACTTAAAGCAACATTCTAAACTCAGGCAAAACTATGAACAAGATAAAATTAATAGCATTATCAGCATTGGTGGGGTTGACTACTGTGAGCTGTAAAGACGTGCTCGACGACAACGTAAACCCCGACAAGGCACACGTGATTGATGCCAAGAAGGGCTTGCCAGTGCTCGTGTTCTATGCTCAGCAGATCAACTACGACAATGCCGAGTATAACGCATACTTCTCTCAGATGCTCACCACCACCGACAAGACCAAGCTCAGCTCTGGTTACTCTTACAAGAGCGAGTGGGAACTTCTGACTATGAACCGTCACCCACAATGGCGTCGTCACTTCTACGACATTTGCAAAAATGGTCAGAACTTGATTGCCAACTCACAGGCTATCAAATCACCTAACTACGAATTGATTACTCGCGCCATTCGCTTGATGTCAACCCAATTGACCACCGACGAATTTGGCGATATGCCACGCTCACAAGCGCTCATGTCGAACTCACCTCAATACGACACCCAAGCTTCAATCTACGCTTGGATGCTCCAAGAGGCTGATGATTTGATTAAGATGTTCGACGACCCTTCAATCGTCGACAGCCCAGATAACCAGAAGATTGACTTCAGTACCGACCGCATCTACGGTGGCGACCTCAGCCGCTGGAAAGGCTTGGTGCTCGCTATCAAGGCTCGCTTGCTGCTCCGCAACATTCCTAACATCGACCACAGCCCAGCCACTTGCCAAAAGATTGTTGACGCTGCTGATGCCGCTATCCAACAATGGCGCAAGGGCGACCTCCTTTACGGCGCATGGTTTGGCAACGAACCTCGCTACAACTTCACCGGCGGTACTGGCGAACAAAGCTGTGTATGGAGTGTGGCTCAACCAAAGATCAACTCTTGGGAATCTCGTCCAAACCTCTTGAGCGAAGCAGTTCCTACCAAGTTCTTCATGGTCGACCTCCTCGGTATCGGTAAGCCAGACGATGAAAAGCTTTGCGGTCAGTTTACAGCAGAAAGCCAGCACGACGGTTGGGCTAACGACCCACGTTGCGGCCTCTTGATGCTTGCCCGTACAGGCCCAACTTCATCATCAATCGAAGCTGCAAAGGTGAAGATGCGCTACCTCGATTCTAACATCGGTATGGGTTCATCTTACAAGGCAGTGAACTTCCCTGATATGTATATGGGTGCTTACGCTGGTGCTACCACCGGTTACAACCCACTCTTCACTATGGAAGAGCTCTACTTCATCAAGGCTGAGGCACTCTACTGGATGGGCGACAAGACTCAAGCTTGCGCACTCGCTAAGGAAGCTACTGAGCACAACATTGAGCGCCACCTCGAATTCTTCTTCCAGAAGTATCCTAACCCTAACTACAACGAAAAGACCGACAACAAGTATCCTGGCGATGCTGCGTCGAGCGACGTTCCTGGCTATCAGGCTAAGAAGTGGTGGGATTTGCAAGTTGACGCATTCCTCAACAACACTGAAGATTACACCGAAAAGACCATTCACGGTCAAGTGCGCCGCACCTACAACGTGCACAAGGTGACCGAGCGCGGTAACAAGCACTGGTTCTTCAACCCAAGCGAATTCTCATTGAGCGACTTGATGCAACAGAAGTACATCGCTCTCTATCTCCAAGCAGAGCAATGGACCGACATGCGTCGCTACCACTACAGCAACAATCGTAACAAGTATGGCATTGGCGATAACCAAGAAATTATCTACCCAACTCTCCGCCGTCCTTACAACCTCTACGCTGCTTACTGGATTGATGGCTTGACCGAGGCTCAAAAAGAGAACACTTGGATTCAACGTATCAACTACGACCCAGAAACTGAGGAAAAATACAACCGCTCCGAACTTGAACGCCTTGGCGCTTACAAGAACTACAAGTGGCTGCAAGAACCAATGATTTGGGCTAAGAAATATGGTGAAGTGACATCGCTCACCGGCGAATAATAAGTGAGAACTCGTTATTAATTAAAAGATTTATTACACCTAACGATTATGAAAATATTAAATATTATAGGTTCTTTAGCTTTGGGAGCGTTGGTGCTTACTTCTTGCGCCAATCACGACCTCATCGCCGACAAGGGCGAGCTTGGCCAAGTGCTGCCTACCGTGGACTGGGAACAAAGCTCTAAGGTGGTGAAGTCGGGCAACTATGCTGGCTTCAAGGCTAAATACTACACCTCGGCTGACCGCCAAATCGACCATAGCGAAGTGTGGGTGCAGGTGAAGCGCGAACAAACCGCATCTGCCACCGCTAAGCTCACCACCGCTTTGGCTTACAACAAGTCGTATTCAGTTACCGACACTGTTCGCAGCGCACAAAGCGTGGCGAAATATGCTCACTCAAAGGCTGAATGGGACGGACACGAATTCGTGCTCACCGACTCATTCCCAACCTCACGCACTCTCGCTCCTGTGGTATGGAAAGCTCCATCACAATGGGACGAAGATAAGTTTAAGAGCTACTATCCAGAAGGTTTCGACACTGAGTTTGTGGAACACATGATTACCACTCTCACCAAAGACAGCACTTACTACAACGACCTCCGCAACGTGTATGTGAAGTACGACTTCAAGAAGGAAACTTTTGAAGCCCTCAACGCTAAGTATGGCGTGAACTTCCCAACCGAAACCGAGAGCGACAAGAAGAGCGACGCTTGGTACACTCAGGTGAAGAACAGCAAGGGTGAGATGGTTGACGAAATCGACCACTACTACTACATCACCGTAGTGGACGAAAAGACCACTTACAACGAAATCGCCACTCCAGAGGCTGCTCCTGAAGGCGTGAGCGTATTCCCTGTTTACAAGTCATCACCATGGCTCTTCAGCCGCTACAGCGATGACACCGGTGGCAAGATCACTACCGTGCGTGCTCAGTATATGCCTTACTGGAAAGACCTTATCAGCACCATTCCATTCATCGACTGGATTTATGATTCTGGTAACAAGGTTTACAACGTAGATTTTTCTCGTACCTACTATTTGCAGCCAACTTACCGTGTTTACGACACTGAAGGCAAGGTGGGTATCACAAGTAACAATGAAGAAATCACACTCAATTAATACGAAGCCGCTATGAAAATGATAAAGAATTTTGTACTCTTGGCCATTATGATGCTGGCTGTAACCTCTTGTGTGGACAAGGAACCAAACTATGGCAACTTCCCATCAAAGGACGTGGATTTCACTTACCAGGTAGATGGCGATGAATATGCGCTCGACTTCTATGTCGTGTCAACTGTCCAATTCACCAACACTTCTTCAAAGAGTGGCAACGTGACTTGGGATTTCGGCGATGGTCAAACTTCTAACGAAGCCAATCCAAAGCACAAATATGAAAAGGCAGGTGTTTACACCGTTACTCTCACCGTCGACGGTGTCGGCTCTAAGTCATCTCCTTTGATGATTTACGACATCGCTCCAGTATTGAGCGTGACCAGCCAAACCGAACCAGTGGTGGTAATCAACGATGTGCAAGTGAACCTTGGCATCGAGTTGCCTAACCCTGAAAAGTTGATTTGTAAGTATGTTTGGAAGTTCCCAGAAGGCACTAAGACTGCCGACGGCACCGAACTTACTGAATTTGTGGGTTACTCTCACGAAGATGGCACCATCGACAACCCTGGCGCACTCAGCTTCAAGAACATCGGTTCACAGAAGATTGAATTGCAAACTTGGTTCGACGTGAACGGCGAAAACCGTCGCTTGGAAGACTCTTATGTGAATGTGCAAGTGGGTACTTCTGACCCATGCCCAACCATCTACTACGCTGAACTCGGTGGCAACATCAAGGCTTACAAGCTGGTGGATATGAGCAAGCTCCCTAAGGGCACCAAGAACCTCCCATTCGATATGGGTGTGAACTCTGGTAACATGCCTACTCAACTCGTGTTTGCAACCGAAAAGACCGATGCAGGTGCTGAACAAGACAATGTTTACATCCTCGACTGCGGTAAGCAATACTACTATGTGAACGACGAAGACAACACTCTCGGCGACGGTAAGATTACCGTGATGGCTGCTGATGGTTCTAACGTGAATGTGATGATTACCAACGTAGGTGGTCAGGCGTTCAACGACCCATTCCAAGGCTGCACCGATGGCACTTACCTCTACTACACCGACCGTAACACCGGTATCCGTCAAATCCCTTTGAGCACTCGTGGCGCTCGCGAAAGTACCATCTACTCAAGCAATGCCGGCTACTTCGTAGTGAACAACCAACTCGCTTACTACGGTCAAGGTATCGCTTACGGTGCTATCCACACAGGTCTTTACATCGACAAGAGCGGTATGTTCTGGTGGGCTAAGAACTACTCTGGTAACGGTATCTACCGCTTCAAGACCAGCGACATCGGCAAGACTGGCGCAGGCGTGAAGATTCCTCACCCAATCGTGCTCGAAACCACCCAACCTCGTGCCTTCACCCTCGATGAAGACCTTGGCAAGCTCTATGTGTGGATGACCAATGGCAACACTCCTGGTGTTGGCTTCTGCGAATACGACATTCCTGCTTCTGACAAGACTGTGGAATACAGCAACTACAATAAGTTTATCAATATGGACGCAGACCCAATCAACAACACCGCTGCTGAAGGTGTGTTCACCACTCAGTTTGCTGTTGATCCAAACACACACTATGTGTACTTTGGCTTCCGTGCGCTCCCAAGCGATAAGACTTACACCACTGGCTTGATGTACTACGATCCGGCTACCAAGACTGTTCATAAATTCATGGACAACAACGACAAGATTCTTGGTGTCTGCATCAACCCACGCAAGACAGCATTGTTTTAATCCACCTCTCTCGACTGTTTCTTAACTGAAATATGACAGCAGGGGACGCTAATACCAAATTAAGCGTCCCCTGCTTTGTTTTTAATCAGGAGTTAAGAAGTTAATTTCAGAAGTTAAGAAGTTAACTTAGAAGTTAAGAAGTTAAAGAAGTTGATTTCAGAAGTTAAGAAGTTAAGAAGTTAAAGAAGTTAAGACGGCACCAATGCCAATAGAAAAGCAATTGTCTTAACTTCTTAACTTCCCTAACTTCTTAACTTCTAAAAAATTCTTCTTAAAAAAAATTTCTTCCAAAAAATACTTTTTTATCATGAATTCTATTTTTAAATTCGCAATCTGTGTGGTTTTGCTCTTTGGGGTGGCTACGGCGCAGGCGCAGCAAAAGCGTGAGCAGCGCGCCGTGTGGATGAGTGCCTATGTGAGCGATTGGCCCTCCAGCACCATCACCGAAAGCAATGCCAACACCATGAAGGTGGCGTGTCAGCGTATGCTCGACACATTGGCTGCCAACAATATGAACGCCGTGTATTACCATGTGCGCGCCATGTGCGATGCCATGTATAATTCGGCTTATGAGCCATGGTCGAGCTACATTGTGGCAAAGCGTGGCGATGTGCCTGCCTTCGACCCTCTGCAATGGATTGTGCAGGAGGCGCACAAGCGTGGCATTGAAATCTACGCGTGGGTGAACCCATACCGCTATTCTCCAAAGTCAACCAAGTGGGGTCAGAGCGACCGTGACTATATCCACACTCATCCCGAATGGCTGCTCACCACCGACTACGAAACGGTGCTCAATCCCGGTATTCCCGAAGTTCGCCAGCGAGTGGTGGACGTGTGCCAAGACATTATCAGCAAATATGATGTGGACGGCTTGGTGTTCGACGACTATTTCTACAATCAGGGTGGCTGCGACTTCTCGCTCGATGCCGACCTCTACAATGCTTACAAAAACGGCGGCGGCACGCTCAGCCAAGGCGACTGGCGACGTGAAAACGTGAACCAGATGGTGGCTGATGTTAACACCATGATTAAGCAGACCAAGCCTTGGGTGCGCTTCGGCATCGGCCCAGCCGGTGTGGCTTGCTCATCGCCAGCAGTGGCTGAAAAGTATGGCGTGGAACCAAGTCCGGGCTCGGATTGGCAGTACAACCAAATCTACAGCGACCCTATGGCGTGGGTCACTCGCGGCACCATCGACTTTATCTCGCCACAGGTGTATTGGAACACCACTGGCAACTTCGACGAAGTGACCGATTGGTGGGGGAAAATAGGCAAGCAATTCAACCGCCATGTGTATATCAGCCAATCTTGCTCCAGCTTCGGTAAAGATGGTTGGGATTTGGCTGAATTTGTGAAGCAGGTGAATGTGATGCGCGACGCTGGCGCGCAAGGTATGGTGTATTTCAAATACAGCACTTGGCGCAACAACAACGGCACCATCAATGGCAAAACTTGGGGCTTGCGCCGCTGGCTCAAAAAGCAGGTGTTCACCACTCCTGCGCTTAGCCCAAGCACCGAGTGGATTGCTCCACCGCAGCAGTATGGCACTGTGGCAAACTGCCGCCGTGAGGGCAACACCCTCAAATGGGACGCAGTTGACAATGTGCGCTACGCCATTTATGCCATTCCCGACAGTGTGGACGATGCGTCGTTCCGCTGCCAAGCGCAATATCTGCTCGGCTTCACCTATCCCAATAGTTACGACATCAAGGAAGCTTACGCCACTGGATATCGCTTTGCTGTCACCATTCTCGACCGTTGGGAAAACGAGTTTGCACCAGTGCTTGCAGGCAGCCAGTCGCGTCCGGCTCAAAAGCCCGTCATCACCAGCCCTGCCAACGGTGCCACTGTGCCTATGCTCTCCAACCTCGCTTGGCGCACCGACGGCACCATCCACACCGTGGAGGTGTTTAGTGATGCGGCTTGCAAAAATGCTGTGGCATATATCGAAGTGCCCGACACCGCTGTGGCAATCGCCAAAATCCCAGGTATCACTCCAGGCACCTACTATTGGCGAGTGTCGTCACGTGGTTTGAATCTTTCCAGCACCACCAGCGATGTGGCTTCGTTCACTTGCGAAAAGATGACCGTCAAGACCCCTGCAAAGGGTGCTGCTGATGTGGAATTGATGCCCGAAATCAGTTGGGACAAGGCAGCCGAAGGCACCGTCTATACCCTCAGCATTTCATCGAATGCTAAAATGACCACGCCAGAATATACGGTTGAGACCACCGAGGCATCGGTGCGCGTGCCACGCTTTGCATTGGCTGGCGGCACCACCTATTATGCTCAAATCACCGCTCGTTTGGGCGAAGCCACCGACCAGAGCGAGGTGTCGTCGTTCACCACCGTGAATGTGGTGCCAGCGGCTCCTGTTTTCGTCACTCCAGCTGCCGACGGTACTACGCTGCGTGGCAATCAGCGCATTGACGTTGTGCCACAGGAAGGCGCACAGTCGCTCCGCATCGAAATCAGCACATCGAAGTCGTTCCCTGTTCGCACATCGTGGAAGACCACGCTCACAGGTGGCCAATTTGCCACCATTGCCCTTAATGAAATGACTGGCACAGGTCGCCCTGTAGATGGCAAGTCGTACTATGTGCGTGCGCGCTACGCCTACGGCAAAGCCGGCTCCACCACCACGCTCTACACCGACTATTCGCCCATTCTCCAGTTCCACTATGTGGCAGCCCCACTGCCAGGCGACATCAATGGCGATGGCGAAGTGAACGTGAGCGATGTTACTGCCCTGATTAACAAAATCCTCGGCAGCAGCACCTACTCCGATGCCGTGTGCGACATCAACGGCGATGGCGAAATCAACGTGAGCGATGTGACCGCCCTGATTAATATGATTTTGAAGTAGGACCCTCCCAGACCATCCCTTAGGGATGGCTTACTGGGGGTGGAAATCCGACTTGTCTGACTTGTCTGACCTGTCCGACGGGTCTGTTTGGGTCTGTGAAATAAAATTTACACCTATTTCATCCATTGAAATCCGATTATCACCTATTTTATATTTTTAGGTGTTAATAGGATTAAATGGATTAAATAGGTGTTTTGTTTTTCAGACCCATTACAGACCCATTACAGACCCATTACAGACCCATCTCCCCCAAAAACTTGTTGACTCGTTGACTTGTTGACCCGTTGACCTTAATTTAAATCTCTTATTCTGTGTTTTTGGGGAATTTCAGAATTTTTTGGTAACTTTGTGCCGTTTTTTAACACAAACAGTCTAATTAATGAACAGAATGTTACTTTTTTGCGCTGCCTTTGCCGCGATGGCATTGACAGCGAACGCTGAAACTTACCTCGCCGAGTCGTTCGACTATGCTGAAGGTAATCTTTACAGCAATGGTAAATGGGTGAAGTTTGGCAAGAAAACCACCGCTCCCATTCAAGTGATTAACTCTCCTCTCACTTTCGCTGGCTATCAAGACGCTGCGGCTGGCAAGGCAGTGAAACTGACCAAGGAATCGGGCGAATATTGCCAAGCACTTTTCCGCGACAAGGGTACCGACGCTGCCACAGGTGTGGTTTACTATGCCGCTTTGGTGAATTTCAGCAAACAGCCATCAGGCTCTCGCTCTGCAGCATTTATGGCACTTACCGGTGCCAATTCGCTTGATGCCACCCAGTTTGGCGACTCAGAGGCTGGCTCAGAAGGCGCAGGCTTGTTTGCTCAGGCTTCTGGCGACGGCTTCAAACTCGGTGTGAGCCGCAATGTGGGCAACATGGGCAATGTGAAATCGACAGTCACTTGGGCTGACAAGGAATTGGCACTCAACACCACCTACCTTGCCGTGGTGAAATGTCAAATTGTGGAAGGTGCCGACAACGACATCATTTCGCTGTGGATCAATCCTGCCAAGAGCGATGCTGAACCAGCAGCCGCTGCCGTGGCCAACGAAACCGCTACCGAATCGCTCGCCGATGTGCGTGGCATCGAAATCCGTCAAGGTTCTGCTGCTGTGGCGAAAACTCCAGAAGGCACCATCGACGAGGTGCGTGTGGCATCGACTTGGGCTGAAATCTTCGCCCCAGCGAAAGCCGACGACACCAAAAAGCCTGTGATTACGCTCTCATCGCTCACCGCCGACTTCGGCAAGGTGTACCAAGGTTTGACCTACACCCAAACCGTGAATGTGAAGGCGAAGAACCTGACTGGCGACATCACTATCTCTGCTCCCACCTCTGGTGAACTGACCGTGGTTCCTGCTACCATTGCCAAGGCTGATGCCGAAAGCGAAAACGGCGCAGATGTTACGCTCACCCTCACCGTGACCAACGCTGCGAAGGTTGACGACCGCATCGCGTTCAGCGCCGAAGGTGCGCAAACTTGCACCCAAACCATCACTTGGCGCCCAATCGAAACCGTGAGCGTTAGCTCGTTTAAGGAGCTCTACGACGAGGACAACATTTCGATGAACACCCTTTATCTCTACAAGGGCAACGCCACCGTGACTGCTATAGACAGCAATTTCTTCACTTTCTATGCTCAAGACGAGCAAGGCGCTGCCGAAATCCGTTCGGCTTCGGGCTGTGGCTACGAAGAAGTGGACTTGACCAAAGTGAAGGAAGGTTCCAACATCACCGACCTGGTGGGTAATGTGATTTTCTCAGATGATGGCGGTATCGACTTCGTGCCTGTGGCTGCCGATGCTTGGCGTGTGACCTCGGAAGGCAACACCGTAGAGCCAAAGGTGGTGACAATGGACGAAATTCACGCTGCCGACGCTTCAAGCCTGATGTTCCAACTCGTGACAGTGAAGGGCTTGAAGTTCGACGAGAAATATGCCAACTACCCCGACCCTGAATATTATGGCAAATTCAACGTGCCTTTCCACTATGTGACCGACGGCACCCGCACCGGTGAACTCTGGTATTTCCGTGGCACCGACATCTACGGCACTTCCACTAACGGCTATTTCAACAGCGTGTGGAATGTGACCGGCATTTGCTACTACCTCACTCCTACGCCAGCAGTGGCTCCACGCTCGCTCGCCGACTTTGAAAAGCAGATGGAAAGCTCTATCGAAAGCGTTGTCACCGACAAGGCTGAAGTGGTGGCTTACTACGACCTGTGCGGCCGCGAGGTGACCAACCCCACCAAGGGCATCTACGTGGTGCGCCGCGCCGACGGCACCACAGGCAAAGTGGTGAAGTAAAAAAGACCAAGACCGAGACCCTCCCAACCCTCCCTTAAAGGAAGGGCAAATGGGGGTGGGAATGGGTATGTGAAAAATTTTACACCTATTTAATCCATTGAAATCCAATTATCACCTAAAAAATAAAATAGGGTGGAAATAGGATTTAATGGATTAAATAGGTGTTTTGCTTGTCGGACCCCAAGCAGACCCTTCGGACCCATGACAGACCCTAACAGACCCCAAAACTCGTAGACCTGTTGACTTGTAGACCTGTTGACTTGTAGACCTGTTGACTTGTAGACCTGTTGACTTGTTGACCTGTTGACTTGTTGACTCCTTTTAGAAGTTTCTGAGGTGAAAATTTGGTTATTTGCGGAAAAAGTAGTTACTTTGTAGAGAGTATAGTTCGACTATTCTAAAACTAATTAATAATTTTAATAACCTATTTTAAAAAATGAAGAAATTTTTACTTACTGCAGCGCTTGCTCTCGTGGCATTTGCGTCTGCATTTGCAGTCACTGATGGTCAGACTTATGAACCAGTGAACGGCATCAAAATTGTGAACAACTGGATCCTTGACCGTTTCCACACTCCAACTGTGTTCCCTAAGGCTGAATATTGCAACACTCGTGCACGTACAGCAGTGATGAATAATGGTGTTATCTACATTGCTCGCTCAGAAGTTAAGGCTGCTGTTGTGGCTCCTGGCGACACCGTGCCTCAATCAGTAATCTATCGTCTCGATGCTAAGACTGGTGCCGAACTTCCAGCACTCGATGTAACTCTCAATGGCAAGCCTTACGGCGTATTCTTGGGTGTGAATAGCATTGGCCGCGACAACTTCGGTCACGTTTGGGTAATCCCTTACACTGGCGAAAAGGCAGCTGATATTCCTGTTTACACACTCAACGTAGAAACTGGTGAGCTCACTCTCGTTACTACCCTCAGCAAGGGTGACAAGATTGCTCGTACCGACTACTACGATGTGATTGGTGACATCACTCGCGAAAAAGCTGAATGTAACATCATGAACGCTGGTACTCAAGTGGCTACTATCTACCGCTGGCACGCAGACCAAGGCGCTGAAGAATTTGAAGGCGGCTTCGAAGGTGACCTCTCTCTCGAAATCACTGCTTTCTTCCCTGAAACTGTGACTAACTGGAGCTACGCACCAGTTGTGAAGATGTGTTACGACCCAGCAAGCGAAACTCCTTACGCTGGTGAACTTTTCTACATCGACGGTTTCAACTCTGTTCCAGCTCTCTACGACGTGACTGGTAGCATCATCGACAGCTTCGAAGCAGTTGACAAGGCTCTCTATCCAGAAGCTGGTACTAACGGTGTGGCTGAATTCACTCTCGACAACCGTAACTTCATGGTTTACTCAATCGCTCAATACTCTGGTACTGGCCACGGTTGCCAAGCTAACATCGTAGAGCTCGGTGAAGGTATGTCACTCGGTGGTATGACTAAGTACTGGCAAATTCCTGCCGACAGCCTCGGTCAAACTTCTGACGGTGGTAACCGCGTACACTGCTTCAACGTAGAATACAACGACGCTCAAGACGTTGTAACTCTCTTCGACTTCAAGAGCTTCAACGGTATGGCAGTTTACCAAATTGGTAAGAACGTAGGTGGTGGTGAAGAACCAGGCACTAAGGGCGACATCAATGCTGACGGCGTGGTTAACGTATCTGACGTTACTGCTCTTATCAACAAGATTCTCGGCACTGCAACTTACGCTGACGCTACTTGCGACATCAACGCCGACGGTGTGGTGAACGTATCCGACGTTACCGCTCTGATTAACATTATCTTGGCAGGTAACTAAAAAAGAATTTAGAAGTTAGGTGCGGTGATAAAATCCACCTAACCATCTATCAAATATCTCCCCCTGTGTGGCACCCACCACGCAGGGGATTTTTTTGCCCCCAACCGTAACGAAAAAAGATAACGCCATAACGTATGGACATGCCTTCGGCATGTTTCCAATGTGTTTTCACAGAAAATTTGGTGGTTGCCATCGAAACATGCCGAAGGCATGTCCCTACGTTTTGATTCGTGTTTTTGAGTTTTGATTCGTTTTTTTGATTTATGTTCATGTTTTTTTGGGGTGGGGTGGAGATTTTTTTGTGGTGTGTAACTATGCTTTACATTTTTTTTGTACCTTTATGCCGATAAAAAACTGATAACAATTTTAATACTCATTGACATGAAAAAGAATCTACTTTTGGTGATGATGGCTATGCTATCAGCCATTGCCTCATTTGCTGTTACAGATGGGCAAAAGTATGAGCCAGTGAATGGCTACAATTTAGTGAATCAGTGGATTTACGACCGTGTTCACACCACCACATTCATTCGCGATGCGGCTTGTAATACGCGTGCCCGCACTGCTGTGATGAATGAGGGCATCATTTATGTGGCGCGCAGTGAGGAAAAAGCAGTGGTGGTGGGCAATGATACACTTTCGCAATCGGTGATTCACCGCTTTAAGGTAGCCGACGGATCTCCACTTCCCGACCTCGACCTTACGCTCAACGGCACGCCTTACACCACTTTCTTGGGCGTGGCAAGTATTGGTCGCGACAACTTTGACCACGTTTGGGTGGCTCCGATGACCAGCAATGTGGCTACCGAAATTCCTATTTACATGGTAGATACCCAAACGGGTGCGATGACGCTTGTCTTTCGCTTGCCTAAGGGCGATAAACTGGAGCGTACCGACTACCTCGACGTGATTGGCGACATCACTCGTGAAAAAGCCGAATGTAATGTGATGACCATCGGCAACAACACTGGTGGTGCTGGTAGTGCTACCTGCTATCGTTGGCACGCCGACAAGGGCGCTGTGGAATTTGAAGGTGGCTTTGAGGGCGACAACTCTATCGAATTTACCGCTTTCTATCCCGAAACAAAAACCGGTTTTAGCCTCGCACCTGTTGTGAAGATGGTTCTTGGCACTACAGATGAAGACCGCTATTCGGGCGAACTATTCTATATCGACTGTTTCGACTCTGCCCCAGTGCTTTACGATGTGAGTGGCTCGTTGATTGACACTTTTGAAGAAGTGCCACACGAACTCCAACCACAACTCACCGCCAACGGTATGGCTGAATTTACTATCGACGGCAAGAATATGTTCACCTATGTGATTGCTGCTTATGATGGCAATGGCCACGGTTGCCAAGCCAATATCGTGGAGTTGGGTGAAGGCATGTCGCTGGGTGGCATGAAGAAATACTGGCAAATTCCTGCCGACAGTCTCGGTAAGGTTAGCGACACCGGATTGCGTATTCACTGCCTCAATGTGGATGTGGATAAGGAAAATGGAGAGGATGTAGCCACAATCTTCACCTTTAAGGCTTACAACGGCATGGGCGTGTATAAAATGGGCAAAAATGTGGGTGGCTCAGAGCAGCCAGGCACTAAGGGCGATATCAACGCCGACGGCGTGGTTAACGTATCTGACGTTACTGCTCTTATCAACAAGATTCTCGGCACTGCAACTTACGCTGACGCTACTTGCGACATCAACGCCGACGGTGTGGTGAACGTATCCGACGTTACCGCTCTGATTAACATTATCTTGGCAGGTAACTAAAAAAGAATTTAGAAGTCAGGCGCGGTGATAAAATCCACCTAACCATCTATCAAATATTTCCCCCTGTGTGGCACCCACCACGCAGGGGATTTTTTTGTCCCCAATCGTAACGAGGAATGAGAAATTCCGTTAGGAATTTGATGTGTGTAGGCAGGTATGCAGAAAAGATGCAATG
>ENA-UOJH01000186-UOJH01000186.1-human-gut-metagenome-genome-assembly--contig:-C148-NODE-186-length-65487-cov-109.209943_pt1 | contig 65487 bp, 39 predicted proteins | sample MGYA00242345_ERZ723892 | MGnify/ENA metagenome assembly ERZ723892 | reverse complement strand
TTTGTCGTTTTGCAAGCAAAATCCCACTAAACCCTATAGATTGCGGATTTGAGGTAATTGTTTGACAAATCAAGAAAAGCGTTTAAGGCCGTGTGGCGTTTAGAACTTCACGTCGAGCTGCAGGTCGAACATGTTATAGTTCGACTTGTTCAGGCTGCGGTCGTTTACGCGCGCGTATTCGGCAGCCACCATGACATGCTTGCCAATCCAGTAGTTGGCACCGATCTCGTACTGAGTCTTCGAAGTGTGCCAGTTAGCCTGCGGGCGGTAGAGGTCGTAGCGAGCCTTTGCATAGAGTTTCTTGCTAATAACCGGCGCAATCATGAGCGCGTAGAAGCCATCGGCCTTGTCGCCAGCAGCGTAGTTGATAGTGCAGTCGGTCTCCTTGCCCGAAGCGTTAGACGTCTTGAAGCCGTAGCCCTGACTGTGGATATACTCCGAACGTACGGTCCAGTCGTGAGCTGCATACTCGGCGCTGATGGCATAGCGGTTCTTCTCGAGCGAGCGCACACCGTTCTTTGTCTGCTCCACGCCGTTAGCGTCTACCTCAGTCCATGTGCCCTTGCGAGCATACGAACCGGTCCAGCCGAAGGCGCCGATGCGCAGACCCTTCACGGGAGCCACCCATACGCCGCCGATGACGTCCTTACGCTGGTCTACATCCTTCATGTTAGTGCCCTGACCGTTGAAGACGCCCACCTGATAGTGGAGGTAGTGGTGTCCGTCGGCTGCCTTGAGCAGATCGCCCTGCAGCTGCACGCCGATGTCGCGTCCGTTGCTTGCGTGTTCGCCTACGCGGTCGCTGAATCCGGCGAGCTTAGTGACGTTCTGCGAGTAGCTCATGAAACCCTGCGTAATGGGGTGCATGGGGTTCTCGAAGGTGAACGGACGTTTGAACTGACCCGCCTTTACCTTGAACGCGTCGTACTTCTGCCACTCGGCGAACGCGTCCACCATTCGTGGCGCCACGGTGAGGTTAGAGGTGTTGCCGTTCACCTGCAGCTGCGCCTTCCAGTAGAAATCGCCTGCGAGTCGTCCTTCGAGTGCCATACGCACCATGCGTATGTTGAACGAGTTGATATCCTTTTCGCCCTTGTTGCTTTCCTTGTCGCTGTACTGATACTGCGACATGATGTAACCGCTGAACTTGATGTCGCTGAGCACCTTCAGCTTCGCTTCTTTCTCTTGTGCTGACACACTGCCGAAAGTGAGAGCGGCGAGTGCGAGAGTTGCTAATGTTTTCATTATGAGTTTTGAATTTTGAGTTTTGAGTTTTGAATTGTTGCGACATGCGTCGCAATTTTGAATTTTGAATTTTGAGTTGAGAGTTGCGAATTCAAAATTCCAAATTGATTAATTCCTAATCGGCGTAGCCGACAATTCAAAATTCAAAACTCAAAATTCAAAATTGTTCTTTTGGAAGAAAAACCTACGGCTTTTCTTCCAAAAGAACTACGTTCTCCACGTGCGGCGTATGCGGGAACATGTCGACCGGCTGTACCGCCATCACCTTGTAAGCCACATCGAACGCCTGCAGGTCGCGTGCCTGCGTAGAGGGGTTGCAGCTGACGTAGACGATGCGCTTCGGGTGAGCGCGCAGGATGGTGTCTATCACGTCCTGATGCATACCGGCGCGTGGTGGGTCGGTGATGATTACGTCGGGGCGTCCGTGCTTCTCGATGAACTCGTCGTTGAGAATGTCCTTCATGTCGCCGGCGTAGAACTTGGTGTTGCCGATGTTGTTCACCTCTGAGTTCACCTTTGCGTCCTCGATAGCCTCAGGAACGTACTCGATGCCTATCACCTCGCGTGCCTGACGAGCCACGAAGTTGGCGATGGTGCCCGTACCGGTATAGAGGTCGTACACCAGTTCGTCGCCGGTGAGCTTGGCGAAGTTGCGAGCCACCGAATAGAGGTGATAAGCCTGCTCCGTATTGGTCTGGTAGAAGCTCTTCGGACCGACCTTGAAGCGCAGGTCCTCCATCGTCTCGAAGATGTGGTCGTTGCCCTTGAACACAGAGAGGTCGAGGTCGCCGAAGGTGTCGTTGCACTTCTGGTTGTCGACGTACATGAGCGATGTTATCTCGGGGAACTTGTCGGCGATGTGCTGTAGCAGACCCTTGGCGCGCTGCTCGTCGCCCTCCTCGTCGTAGTGGAACTGTATGAGCACCATCCACTCGCCAGTGTTCGAGTTGCGTATCATGATGTCGCGCAAGAGTCCGTGCTGCTGTCTGAGGTCGAAGAAGGTCATGCCGGTAGAGAAGGCATAGTCGCGAATGGCGTTGCGAATCTTGTTGTGCAGGTCGTCCATGAGCCAGCACTTCTCGATAGGCAGAATCTTATCAAAGGCGCCGGTGATGTGGAATCCGATGCCGTTCATGTTGTCGAACTGCGTGCCCTCGGCAATCTGCTCGCGTGTGAGCCAGCGCTTGTTGCAGCAGCCGAACTCCAGCTTGTTGCGGTATTCCTTGATGTGCACCGAGCCCATGATAGGCATAAACTCCGGCAGATCTATCTTTCCGATGCGTGTGAGCTGGTCGAACACCTGCTTCTGCTTAGCCTTCAGCTGTTCCTCGTAGGGCAGGTTCTGCCATTTGCATCCGCCGCAGATGCCGAAATGCTCGCACATCGGCTCTGTGCGTACGTCGCTCTTCTTGATGAAGCGTATTACTTCCGCCTCACAGTAGCTGTGCTTCTTCTTGCGCACCTGCAAGTCAACCACGTCGCCGGGTACGGCGAACGGCACGAAAACAACCATGTCGTTGACGTGTGCCAGTGATTTTCCTTCGGCAGCAACCGCCTCAATAGTTACGTTCTCGAGTATTGGTAGTGGTTTCTTCTTTCTTGACATTATTATATATGTATTGTTTTAAAGTGCAAAATTAGAAAAATAATTTGAGATTTTAAAATAATATACAAAAAGTTGGAATAGAAGAGTGAATTGCGCAGAAAACAAACAGTAGGAGGCTGCGGCATTCCTGCCGTAGCCTCCTACCATTAGTATTGTTGTCTTAATATTACTTGACGCCCAGTTCGGCGATGCCCATTGCTTCGCCTGCCACGACCATGCGCTCGGCGCGCAGCTTCAGGTAGCGTGTCTTTGTAGCGTTGAACGATACGGTCTGCAAGATAGGGTTGTTCTGCAGGTTAGAGAACTCGCCGCTCTTCAGCACACGCTCGTTGCCGCCCTTGGCGTCGCACGCCGCAATGGTGTATGTATGGATGAGTCCGCGTCTGCCTTCGCTCTGGTCGGGCAGATACTGCAATGCGGAAATCTCCTGCTCGCTGCCAAGGTCAATGAGCACTTCGTTGCCTTTGCAGAACCAAACGGTCTGCGGGTTGCGGTCGGTAGCCTTCTCCCACTCAGCCTTGTCGGCGCCGAAGATAGAGAACGGCAGAGACTTGATAGCCTCGGCTGTGGGGTTCCATGTGAGCTGTGCGTCCTTACCGCCGTAGTAGATGCCCACGTTGTTGAGGCAGATTGGTCCGCGCGAGTCGATGATGCGCACGCGCACGCTCTTTGCCTCCACGGTGCGGAAGCGCAGCAGGCGCTTGTAGCCGATGGTGGTTGTTTCCTCGCCCTGCTCAACGCTGCGCCATGTCTTGCCGTCGAGATACTCTACGGCGAACTTCTTCACGCGCTGTCCGAGCGGTATGTACTCCTGCAGCATGATGCGGTTCATGAGCTGCGGCTTCTTGAAGTCGAACGTGATGGTAGCCGATGTTACGCCGTCGGCAGTAGCCCAATAAGTGTCCCACGAGTCGTCGGTCATCGCCTTTGCCGCGAACGCCTTGCCGCGCTCGTTGCTCACCTTCGGTGTCATGCCAGCCACGAGGTTGTGCTGCAGCTCTCGCTGAATCATCTTGTGGAAGTTGACGGCGTTAGCCGAGTCGATAGGGTGGATGAGACCTTCGCGGTCGACGGGGAAGTTGAGCAGCAGCGTAGCGTTGTGTCCTACCGAGCGGTAGTAGAGGTCGGCAAGCTGTTCGGGCGACTTTACACGGTCGTCCTCCTCAGGGTGATAGAACCATCCCGGACGGATAGACACGTCGCACTCGGCAGCCGTCCACTGGTCGCCGTCGGCGTGTCCGTACTGCAGTTCGGGGTAGTTAGGGTAGCCCGGATAAACCGTGTTCTTGCGCAGGAACGCCCAGTTGGTCTCGCCTGCGAAGCCCTTCTCGTTGCCTACCCAGCGGCATCCCGGTCCGCCATCGCCGAACACCACGGCGTTGGGCTGAATGCTATCGAGCATGGCGAAGATATGCGGGTAGTTGTAGTAGTTCTTGCGGTCGATAGTGCGCGAGTCCTTTGCGCCGCCATAGTAGCCGTCGCCGCCGTTGGCTCCGTCGAACCACACCTCGAACACGTCGCCGTAGTTGGTGAGCAAGTCGTGGAGCTGAGCGTAGAAGTAGGGCAGGTAGCCCGGCGTAGCGTAGTCGGCACGCGAGCGGTCCCACGGCGAGAGATACACCGCGAACTTCAGTCCGTACTTCTTGCAGGCGTCAGACAGTTCGCGCACGATGTTGCCCTTTCCGTTCTTGTACGGCGAGCGTGTCACGTTGTAGTCGTTGCCCTCAAAGGGCCAGAGGCAGAAGCCGTCGTGGTGCTTTGCTGTGAGGATGACGCCTTTCATGCCCGCAGCCACGAGCGTCTTTGCCCACTGCTCGCAGTCGAGGCGTGTGGGGTTGAATGTAGCAGGGTCGGAGTCGCCGTAGCCCCATTCGCGGTCGTTGAACGTGTTCAGACCGAAATGGATGAAGGCGTAGGTCTCCATGCGCTGCCAGTCGATCTGCTTCTGCTCGGGGAGCGGCAGGATTGGGGCAGGCGCCTTTACTGAGCTCTGTGCCGACGCGGTGAGACTGGCAAGAGCTATTGCTGACGAAAGGATAAGTTTGCGGTTCATTGCTTGTATATTTTGATTTTTAATACTTCGTGTAGATTCTTTCAGCCTTGTATGCTGTTTTTAAAATGTAGCTGTTAATTCTGCAAATTTACTGCTTTTTTCTGACAATATGCTTGTTGCAGCCACTTTTTTGTTGTGCTTATATTATATAATGTAGGCAAGGCTTTATGACTGCACCAACAAAAGTAGCGGAGGTCTCCGGCCTCCGCAGCAACCAATAATGCCGATATACAGTTTGTGTTCGACTTGGTGCTGCGGAGGCCGGAGACCTCCGCTACTTTTTTAGCCCAGTTTGCAGCGTTTTGTCATCGTGCTCCGTCCGCCGCCCGATCAGATTCCGTCTGCCGCCCGATCAGATTCCGTCCGCCGTCAGATCGGATTCCGTCCGCCGTCCGATCGGATTCCGTTCGCCGTCCGATCAGATTCCGTCCGCCGTCCGATCAGATTCCGTCCGCCACCCGATCAGATTCCGTCCGCCGTCCGATGATAAGTGTTGAGCTTTTGGTGTGCGCAAACAGAGCGGAAAAGTGTCGTTACGTCACCTGATTGTGTAAAATATTTAGCATTTTATAGCCTAATGTTGAACTTTTTTAGCCGAAATGTCATTGGTTTCAAGATTAAGTCGTATATTTGTGGCGAAAATTCTAACTAAAATCATCGTATTATGAAACACTACTACATGTTAGGTCTCGCGATGGCTGGCTTGTTCTGCCTGCCTTCTTACGGACAGGGTGGCGTGCATCAGTTCCCGAAGCCGTTCACACCAGCGACTGCCTTTGCTGCTCCGGCATGGGCACCAGAAACCCCATCATTGGTTCCTTCTGCAATTGATGACAAGTCGGATGGCGTAACCATCTATGCCTGCGAGCGCATGGATGCCAGCAAGAAACGTTCGCTCATCAAGTTCAAGTCGAAGAATCCTGCCAACTTCGAGACTATCCGCTACTATCAGTATAATGATGAAGTGGGCAGTCAGCAGTACGGTCTGACATGCGGTGCTTCAGACGGCAAGTATTACTACGGTTTCTTCACGTACGACTATACGTTCAGTCAGATGGTGAAACACTTCTCAAGAATCGACCTTGAGACCGGCGACACCCTGCACATCCGCTCGTTCACCGAAGACGAGCAGAAGGCATGGTACGGCAACGGCTATGGCGGCACGCTGCGCAATGCGCTCTACGACATGGCTTACGACCCGTCGAGCGACACGTTCTTCGCTGTGGGCTACGGCTGGAACGAAGACGGCTCGGTAGGCCATTCCATTCTCTATACCATTGATGTAGAGACCGGCCAGTACGAGAAGGTGATGGACTTCGATAACGACATCATCTACGAGTTCTGCTTCGACGCACACGGCAGAATGTACGTAGTGCGTCCGAAGTGGATGAAGAAGAAAAACGAAGAAGGCAAGGAAGTGGAATACAACGGCGGTACCGAACTCGCAATCTATGACAGCGACTTCCAGCAGATTTCTGCACATGAGATAAAGGACGAGAACAACTCTGCCATCATCCTGGCACAGTTCGGTTCTGTATCTGTCGACAACAATACGGGCATGGTATATTGGCTGCCGGCATTGGAGACGGGCGCTACACGCATCTTCACTATCGACACCGACAAACTCACGAAGAAGAGCTGCTACACAGCCGTTCAGCACAGCAGCTTCCTGCCCGGCAACTGGTTCGCAGGTCTTTACATGCCGTACCTCGCTGCCGACAAGCAGACAGCAGCCGGTCAGGTGAAGAACCTTAACGTCACACCCGACGCTGCAGGCGCATTGAGCGCTACGCTCTCTTGGACCAACCCGTCGAAGGCATGGGACGGCTCTGAACTCAGCGCCCTTAAAGAAGTGCGCATCTACCGCAAGAAGGACGGCGTAGCTACAAGCGACCGCATCACTTCTAAGGAGCTGCTCTCGTCGAGCGTTTCAGAACTCGTCGCCACCGTACCTGCCGACGGCAAGATGGGCGAGGCGATGCAGTACGTAGACAGCAAGGCGAAGAACGGCATCAACACATACTATGTTGTTCCGTCGCGCGTATCGGGCGAGCTTGGCGTGCCTGACAGCATCCGCTGCTGCGTAGGCTCAGACGTTCCGGCTGCTCCTGTAGATGTCGCTATCGAGAAGAGCGGCGACGGACTCAAGATTTCTTGGAGCGCTCCGACCGACGGCTTGAACAACGGCTTTATCGTAGCTTCAGAACTCACATACAAGATTACACGTCTGCCCGACAACAAGGTGGTTGCTGAGAACCTCAAGGCTACCTCGTTCGTAGACAATACTCTCGGCGACATCGCTAAGTATTCTTACCTGATTCAGGCTTGCACAAAGGCTGGCGCAGGCGGCGTGGCTAAGACCGACGCCGTGATGGCTGGTTCGGCTCTCGTTCCGCCGGTTGACCTGCTCACCGACACTCAGGACAAGGCAGACCTCTGGACCAACTATATGTACGGTGGACTCCAGTTCTATTTCGTTGAGTGGAACAAGTGTCTTACCGCTTACGGTAGCTCAAGCGACATCTCTGGCACATTGTTCTCGCCGGCTCTCCGTCTGAAGGGTGGCAAGACATACCGCATCGCTGCCGACTTCTACGAGAACGAGATGAACTGCTCTTACGACCTCAAGACCACTATGGGCAGAACCAACGAGAACCTCGACGGTGCAACCGTGCTCACTGACGAGCCGGCTATCGAGTGCAACGGCTACGAGCGCTCATGGATAGAGGATAAGTTCACCGCTCCCGAGGACGGCATCTACTACTACGGCCTCTCTATCGCTACACATCAGGAGTACAACTCGTTCCGTCTGTACGGCTTCAAGGTTGAGGAAATCATGGAGAACGATATGCAGGCTACAGAGATTGGCGACGTGAGAGAAGCTGTTGCCGAGCGCGACAATACCTGCACCGTAACCGTACGCAACGTAGGCTCTAAGGAGCAGACCAACTATAAGGTGAGAGTGCTCTGCGACGTCGACGGCGAGAAGGTGGTTGTAGGCGAGACTACAGACGTGCCGGCTATCAAGCCCGACGCTACAAAGAAGGTTCAGGTTAAGTTCCGTCCGACCGTTGAGGGCATCTTCAACTTCTATGGCGAGGTGGTGCTCGAGGGCGACGCTAACGCAAACAACAACGTTTCTGATCCTATCGAACTGAAGGTGCTCGACAAGGACAACGCTGTTTGGAACAAGGTCGTTACAAGCAAGAAGGACGAGAGCGTAGATACTCACGGTCCGGTTGTCTACTGGTCTACATACGACCACACCGAGCATATCTACTATGCTAAGGAAATCAACGGTCAGGCTGGCGACCAGATCAAGCGCATCGGTTACGTATACAGCGGCAACAGCAACCTCACCGACCGCACAGCCGAGAGCGAAGTGAAGATCTATATGGGTCACACCTCTATGAAGGGCTTCGCTTCTGGCGAAGATGCAATGAAGCCGAGCGACCTCACACTCGTTTACGACGGCACAATGGTGCTCGAACCGGGTACTGACAACATGCTCACCTTCACGCTCGACACTCCGTTCGAGTACGACCCGACACAGAACCTCGTTATCGTTGTCGACCGCGTGGGCGAAGTGCCTAAGGAGCAGCGCTTCTGCGCTCTCTTCAACGTCTTCAGCGCTAACAGCAGCTCGGGCGTGAACCGCTCACTCTCGTTCTCTGAGTCGTACGAGCACACTATCGGCAAGGCTACCCCGTGGGAGTCGGCTGCATTGCTCTACCTCGCTGTTGAGAACTCTACCGGCATCACCTCTACAAAGGTGCTCGGCACACAGTTCAGCTACGACGGCAATAGCGGCGTGCTCTCGTTCGAGGACGCAGTAAGCAAGGTGGCTGTATACAGCGTGGACGGCAAGCTCGTGAAGAGCGCCGACGTGAAGGGCGGACAGCTCTACCTCGGTCTGGCTAAGGGCATCTACGTGGTGCGCCTCACAGCTGCCGACGGAAAGCAGAGCAACGTGAAGCTTTACGTTACAAAGTAAATGTCTATTTCAAACAAAACATTCGACAATGAAATCATTCAGAAATTCTTTATTTCTGCTTGCACTGACAAGTCTACCCCTTACCGGGGCAGACTTGTTTGCGCAATCAGCCGATGATACAATGCGACTCGGATATTGTACGACCGAATACAGTAGCGGACTCATTCTGCAGGGCGTGGAAGGTCCGGGCATCTACCAGGCTGCGGCTTACTTCACCTCCGACTTGCTCGACAAGTACGAGGGCGACAAGATTACAGCCGTAGAGTTCGCCGTGAAGCCGAAGCGCGGTTCTGAGGCTAAGGTGTTCGTGTGCAACCATATCAACTATATCAGCACAACAACGCTCGGTTCGGGCTCTACAACCGACTATGCTGAGGGCTGGAACACCGTGAAGCTGACCAAGCCGGTCACTATATATAAAGGTATGGACCTCTATGTAGGCTATCAGCTTATGCTCGAACAAGGCGAACCGTTCGACTGTATTCTCTTCGACCAGAGTCCGTATGCGGTGCCTAACAACAACCTCTACGGATTCAATACGGGCGATGACAACTGGTACGACAACACGGCTGGCATTAACAAGAATGTATGTGTGCGTGCGGTGATAGAAGGCAGCAAGTCGCCAGAGAACGACATCTCATTCATAAAGATAGAACCGGCGAACGGCAGCGACTACATGACGCAGAACGAACCGCGTTCTTACTACGCTTATGTGCAGAACAACGGCAAGACTCCGGTTACGTCGTTCACGCTCTCAACCAACTCGAAGACTGCTTCGCAGACCGTGAAGAAGGAACTGAAGTTCGAGGGGCTGAACATTCCGAACAACGTTCCGCAGAAGCTGAAACTCGACGGCATAGCTATCCCCGTGGAGGGCAACGTGACAACCGACTTCACCATCAGCGAGGTGAACGGCGAGAAAGACCCGTATCCTTCTGACAACACGCTCAGCCGTCTTGGCTATTGCATCAAGGAAGGCTCTAAGGCTGTAGCGCGCAAGGTGCTCTTCGAGCAGTTCACGTCCGAAGCCTACGACGGCATTCCGGCTGCCGACGAGATGTATGCATCGGTGTTCAACGAGCGCGAGGATAAGGACGACTTCGTGTGGGTGAAGCATCACCGCAACTATAAAGGCGTCGACGACCAGTTCGTGATTGACGAGGACGACGACTACGAGGAGCTTTACGGCAAGGCTAAGAAGCCGTTCGTGCCGGCTGTTTGCTTCGACCGTCTGCCTATCTCTGGCATGGAAGACCCGGGTCCGGCTTACTTCGTCGACTATGAGGAGCAGACCAATGCTATCCTCAGCGCCGTGAAGCAGGAGCCTTCGTTCGTTTCGCTGAACATCGACAACAAGCTCGACGGCAAGATGCTCAACATCAAGGTGAGCGGACATGCAGGTGTCTGCGAGATGCCGATGCAGGACGAGCTGCGACTCACTACATGGCTCGTTGAGGACAAAATCAAGAGTACGGAACAGGAAGGTGCTACGGGCAACAGCTACGTGCAGGACGGCGTGCTCCGCAAGGTGCTCAGCAGTTCGGCTTGGGGCGACAAACTCGATATCACTAAGTACGACTTCGAACAGAACTACTCTGTAGAGCTGCAGAACGGATGGAACGTTGACAACATGCGCGTCGTTACATTCGTAAGCAACTTCAACACCGACGCTCTGAAGCGCCGCGTATACAACACACAGCAGCTGGCTTGCACAAAGACTACCGGCATCACTTCTGCAACCGTAGGCGCTGAGCGTCCGTTCTTCGTGATAGGTGGCGTAGTGGTTGCCAACAAGGGCTTCCGCATTATGGAGGTTTGCGACGTAGCTGGTCGCAAGGTGTCGGCTCACAACCTCGGCGCAGGTCTTTACATCGTGAAGGCTACCGACGGCGAGCGTGTTTTTACTCAGAAAGTGATTGTAAAAAACTAATTTAAATTCTGACTTATGACTATTAATAGAAAGCAATTCATAGCCGTTGTCGCTTTGCTGGCGATGATGTTCTGTCTGCCTATCAATGCGGCTAAGACCTATTGGGGCTATTGCAACGGCGTAGACCCGGTGGCGTTCGGCACAAAGACTGCTGCGAAGGGCGCAATCTATATTCCGGCTGAAGTGGCTCAGCTTTATAAGGGCTTCACCGTTTCTGCCGTGAAATATGGCTTGGCTGCGCAGGCTGACGACGTAGAGGTGTTCGTAACGAAAGATCTCAACGCCGACCCTATCGTTACAAAGAAGGCGTCGGTTGCTTACAAGGGATGGAACGAAGTGGCGCTCACTACGCCTTACGAGATTGACGGCGAAGGCTTCTACATCGGCTATAGCTATACTGGTTCGGCTGTGTCTTTGGGCATGACTACCACTTTCTCTGAGAATGGCTGCTGGGCTGACCTCGGCGACGGCTGGCAAAACTACGCTACACAGAAGGGCGAGTCGGCAAAGGCGCTTGCTATCCAGGCAAGAATCACGGGCGACAACCTCCCGCTCGACCTTATGCTCTACACCGACACTCACGAATATGCTGTTGTGAAGGGCGAGCCTTGCAAGTTAGAGTTCAGCGTGAAGAACCTCTGTTCTGTAGCTGTGCGCAATCTGCAGGTGGGCTATTCGATTGATGGCGGCGAGGAGACCGTTTGCGACTTCAAGACAACAATGGGTTCGAACATCGACAAGTCGTTTGCTATCGAGCACGAAGGTTTCAGCACTACTGGCAAGCACTCGCTGAAGATGCGCGTGGTAAGCATCAACGGCAAGGACGATGCATACGCTCCGAACAGCGAGCTTGTTCTCGGTCTTAACGTGAAGAACTCGCTGCCCGTACAGCGCATCATAGTGGAGGAGGGCACAGGCACATGGTGTCCGAACTGTCCGAGAGGTATCGTAGCTGTACATAAGGCTTCTGAGGCTTTCCCTGACCGCTTCATCGGTATTGCTGTACATAGGCAAGATGCGATGGAGACGAACTCTTACGCAGAACTACAATTCGATGGCTATCCCAGCAGTTACATCAATCGTAACCTTAAGTCGTCAATCGATCCTTCTTTTGATGCATTCAAGACGGCTGTCAACAGTGTATCAGAAAAGGTTCCGGTGATGGGGGTTGAAGCTAACGCCGAATACACCGACGCTACCAAGTCGAAGATTTCGGTTGAAGCATTGACAACGTTTGTTAGCGAACATAAGGGCATTGACTACCGCCTCTCGTTCGTGCTTGTTGAGGATGGCGTGAAGGGCTATACACAGGCTAACAACTATGCTGGTGGTTCGGTAGAAATGGGCGGCTTTGAAAAACTCGGCAATCCTGCTGCTGTAGACATGGATCATGTGGCACGCATGAACTATAGCTATAATGGTATTGAGGGTAGTATCCCGGCTGATGTTGAGGCTGACAAGACTCTTACTTACAAGACAACTTTGGATGTGCCTTCTACTATTCAGAATGCTGACAACTGCGACCTCGTAGTCCTCGTTATTGATGCTGCTACTGGCAGAATAGAGAATGGCGTGAAGGTGGCTCTCGGCGAGCATACAACTGGCATTAGCGACACTGAGAAGGTTGTAGTGCCCGACTTCTCGTTCAGCGGCGATCGTCTGAACGTTGACGGATTCGCTGGCTCGGTGCGCCTCTATACAGCCGACGGCGTTGAGGTTTCTAACTGCAACCTCGCTCCGGGTATGTACATCGTGAAGGCTACTGCCGGCAACCAGACCGTAACGAAGAAACTTATCAAGCGATAAGCATTCTGCGCAACGACATAAACCAAGCTGCAAGACTGCTTGAAAAGGAAAGTCTTGAAAAGAAACAGAATAATTAGATAAGTAAGTTTATAAAGAAATAAGGATTTTGCAGGGTTGGTGCTGTGTCGGGGCAAGACACAAAGCATGCAGTCTCGGCACAGCATCGGCTTCGCAGAACAAGTTCTTAATTTTCTCAACCAAAAACCTGAAAAATATGATGAACTTTACCAAGAAAGTATTTCTCGTTGGTGCGCTCGCTATGCTGACCGCATCAGCCGGTGCACAAATGAGAGACCGCTCTGCGGCTACTCTTCCGTCTACAACCGTAGCTTCGATGATGAAAGCACCGAAATCTGTTGAGAGAGCACCGCGTCTGGTGAGCGTGAAGAAAGCTCCTGCCGACTATGGCAAGGAGGTGGACATCGTGAAGGAGAACTTTGCTAAGATGACGACGGGTTCGCAGGATGCGCCCGACTACGACACCGACTTGAACGATTATGAAATGCAAGACAATGCGTGGATTAATATGCTCAACGATTTTACTCAGACTCCGGGCTGGGGCTCGCACAATGCTTACTCGGCTGGTGGCTCTATCTATCTTGAGGCTGACAACGAGACTCAGGGTCAGCTGAATACTCCGATGCTTAACGTGTCGCGCAACTCTGGTATCTGCTTCCTGCAGTTCGACGCTCGTGTGCCTGCGGACAACGAGGTTGTGGAGCAGGTTGTGGTGGAGGCTGCCGAGACATATAACATGCAGCCGTCTTGGAAGTTCCTGGGCAATACCCAGCTGCCGCAGCTCACTACCGATTGGCAGACATACACCATACAGTTCTACGAGGGTGGCGAGTATACGCTGTTCAACATCGTGAACTACTCGGCTCCGGTGCTCATCGACAATGTTCGCGTATTCCAGGTAGACCAGTATGTGGCTACACCTACACCTAACCCACACAAGAACTACGCTCGTGTAGACGACAACACAGCCAAGTTCGACCTTAGCTGGAGCGCTGTTGACGGAGCTGAAAGCTATGTGCTGAACGTTTACGACAAGGATGCTAACGGTAAACCGCAGAACTATATCCAGAAGGATGTAGAGGTTAAGGACAACAAGTTCACGGTTAACAACGCTGCTACCGGCACTATCTATTATTATACCGTAAGCGCCAAGAAGGGCGAGCATGTGTCTATGCCGTCTGTAGAGGTGCAGGTGAAGGGTATCGTTGAGCCGGTTCTCAGCGTCTCAAGTCCTATCAACGACGACAAGTATACGGCAGAATGGAAGAACGTGGGCGGAGCAGAGCGCTACAACTACATCTCTTACTTCAAGCAGGAGGCTACCGAGGACTGCCTTATGGAGGTTTCTAAGCTCAACCTTGTTGGCATGAAGTATGGCAGCGATGATATGGAGGTGGAGTATTCTGTAGACAATCCTACTTCTTATACATTGGATCGTGGCGCACTTGCCGACGAAATCGGTCAGGCTGGCTGGACTGTAAAGCACTATGCTATCTACAAGGACGCGCTCACCATCGACGCATTCTGGACTGTTGAGGCTAAGAGCGACGCAGGTCTCATCTCGCCGGAGATGGATCTCTCTAAGGATAACGGTAAGTTCCGTGTTAAGCTCAGAGCTTGTGCCGAGTATCTGCCGGCTTACGAGGCTTATCCGCAGGCTGCCGTGGCTCTCTTCAATTATGACGAGGAGAAGGGCGACTACGTTCAGAGCGAGCTTATTTATGCTGGCGACAAGAATGTAAACGGCGACTGGAAGCGCTACGACTGCGACTTCACAACTGGTACTGCACGTTCTATCGTGGGCATCTACGGCACATGGGCACCGGGCAACATCTATCTTAGCGATGTAGCTATCTACCAGAACTACAAGAAGGGCGACTCGTTCCTCAATCCGTTCCACTATCTCAACTGGCTTGTTCCGGGCACTGGCGAGACTACATCTGTAGAAGTAACCATTCCGGCAAAGGCTTACGAGCGCGAAATCTATCATCAGGCTCAGTCGGTACGCGTAAAGGCTGAAGGCGACCAGTTCTCTGGTGCTACTTTCCTTGAGAGCCGCTTCTCTGATCTCCAGAAGGTTGGTTTCTGTCCGCTTACTAACGGTGTGAACGATGCTAAGTTGAACGTTTCAGGCGCTACTGTAAGTCTTGCTGGTAACAACATCGTTGTAAACAACCCGCAGAAGGCTGCAGTTGCTCTCTACACACTCGACGGTATGCTCGTTGCTTCTGACAACAGCTGTGCAGAGGTTGTCACTCTTCCTGTTGCAGCTCACGGCAAATACGTTGTTAAGGTTGGCAAGCAGAGCGTAAAACTCGTATTCTAATACTTTCGTTAATTGAGAGTTGAAGGTTTCAACCTCCAACTCTCAATTTTTTATTTATTTGTTGTAATTTTGTATTTTGATTGTTCAAGCAAAACAAATACAACAATGAACCCACAACATCATTTTTGCGGTCTTTCAGATCAGCAAGTAGCTGACAGTCGTGCCAAGTACGGCATTAACGTGCTCACGCCTCCGCCCACTACGCCGCTCTGGAAACAGTTTCTTGAGAAATTCTGCGACCCGCTTATCATCATTCTTCTTATCGCTGGTGTACTCTCTGTTGCCATTTCCATATACGAGTACATCGGTCTGCAGCAGGGTGCTGAGGTTTTCTTTGAGCCAGTAGGCATCTTCGTAGCTATATTCCTCGCCACCGGACTCTCCTTCTACTTCGAAACGCAAGCCGACAAGGAGTTCTGCGTGCTCAATCAGGTGAACGACGACGAGCCGGTGGAGGTGATTCGTTCGGGCAACCATACGCAGATTGCTAAGCGCGATGTGGTTGTTGGCGATATTGTACGCATCGGTATTGGATGTGAGATACCTGCTGACGGCGAATTGTTGGTTGCTACGCAACTATCAGTTGACGAGTCGACGCTCACCGGCGAACCGCTCTGCCATAAGACCACCGACCCTGTGCTGTTCGACTTGAAAGCCACTTATCCCAGCAACAGCGTGCTGCGTGGCACGAAGGTGATGGAGGGGCACGCTCTCATGCAGGTTACGGCTGTGGGCGATGCAACTGAGAACGGCAAAGTTTACAAGGCTGCGCAGATAGACAATAGCGTGAAGACACCGCTCAGCGAGCAGCTCGACTGGCTCGGCTTGTGGGTGAGTCGTCTTTCGTGCAGCATAGGTGTGGCTGTCGTCGTGGCGCGCATCGTGATGTATCTGGCTCAGTACGACTTCTGCTTTGCCAATGTGGACACACTCGCTTTCATTGCCTACATCTTGCAGACCCTGATGATAGCTATGACGCTCGTCGTTGTCTCAGTGCCCGAAGGTTTGCCGATGGCTGTCACGCTGAGTCTTGCCTACAGTATGCGCCGTATGCTTAAGACCAACAATCTTGTGCGTAAGATGCATGCTTGTGAGACGATGGGCGCTACTACCGTCATTTGTACCGACAAGACGGGCACACTGACGCAGAATCGCATGAGCGTTGAGGAGGCTTGTTTCTATCGTGGCGGCGAAGATTGCAAGTCTATTGTCGACGCCAACAAGATATTGCTTGATTCTTCCGATTTCTCAAACGAGATAAAGGAGGGTATAGCTGTTAATTCTACGGCGTCGCTCGACCTTTCTAATCCTGCAGCGCCTTCGGTATTGGGCAATCCTACCGAGGGTGCGTTGCTGTTGTGGCTGCACGCCAAGGGCGTTGACTATGAGGCGCTGCGTGAGGAGGTGAAGGTGGTGGAGGAACTGCCGTTCACAACCGACCGCAAGTATATGGCTACCGTTGTTGAGTCGGCTCTTATGCCTGGCAAACGAATGCTTTATGTGAAGGGAGCGCCAGAGATTGTTTACGATCTCTGTGCTTCTACAGACGGCGTGCCGTCGAAGGCTGCTGTCGATGCGCAGCTCAAGCTGTATCAGCAGCGTGCCATGCGTACGCTTGGCTTCGCTTGTCAGAAGATTGGCGACGAGAAAGTGATTGTAGACGGAACCATACACGCCGGCAAGCTACGCTTTCTTGGAATCACGGCAATAGCCGATCCCGTGCGCAATGAGGTGCCGGAGTCGATAGGTGAGTGTCTGAATGCTGGTATTTGCGTGAAGATTGTAACTGGTGATACTGCCGAAACGGCTAAGGAAATCGGTCGTCAGGTTGGGTTGTGGACAGATAAGGATACGGATAGAAACATAATCAGCGGACCTGAGTTTGCTGCGCTTACAGATGCGCAACTCGATGCTTTGGTTATGGATATTAAAATAATAGCACGTGCACGTCCGATGGACAAGAAGCGTCTTGTTGAGGCGTTGCAGCGCAAGAATCAGGTTGTGGCTGTAACGGGTGACGGCACTAACGATGCGCCTGCGCTGAAGGCGGCTCATGTCGGACTGTCTATGGGTGACGGCACGTCTGTGGCTAAGGAGGCTTCGGACATCACTATCATCGACAACTCTTTTAAGAGTATCTGCAAGGCAGTGATGTGGGGACGCTCGCTCTATCTGAACATACAACGCTTCCTGCTGTTCCAGCTTACGGTGAACGTTACGGCGTGTATGCTTGTGCTCTGTGGAGCGTTGATGGGCACTGAGACTCCACTCACGGTGACGCAGATGCTGTGGATAAATCTTATCATGGATACGTTCGCTGCAATGGCGCTTGCGTCGCTTCCGCCGTCAGAGGCGGTTATGAACGACCGACCTCGCGACCGTCGTGCATTTATTATCAACCGTCCGATGCTTGCTGAGATTGTAGGCGTAGGTGGCTTCTTCTTCGCCATGCTCGTAGCCCTGCTTTATATCTTTGAGCATGCCGATATACAGCAGCTCACCGACATAGTGCGTGTGCAGATTGGTGAGCGCAGCTCCGTAACACCATACGAACTGACACTGCTCTTCACTATCTTCGTGATGACCCACTTCTTCTACCTCTTCAATGCTCGTGCCTTTGCCACGCATCGCAGCGCCCTGCATCTGAAAAGCTGCAAGGGGCTCATCTTCATCAGTACACTTATCTTCGTTACGCAGGTCTGTATGGTGGAATTGCCGGGTGTTCAGCGCTTCTTCAACGTAGTAAGTCTCAAACCGCTCGACTGGCTTATAATCATCGTAGGTTCTTCTTTCGTGCTTTGGATACGTGAACTATGGAGCTTGTTGCGGAATAAGAATAAGAAGCAGTAGATAGTTTTCAAACAGATAGCTGTCTACTGCTTAACAATGCATAAACAAAAAGTGTAAGCATAAAAAAAGCTGGCAATTCAAATTGCTTTTGCAATCGAATTGTCAGCTTTTCATTTTGAATGAATTCTCTATACTTGAAATCTCGCTTGAGAACTTCTGGTCAATCTTTAGTCGTTGCTCCACCTGGTTGCAACTGTAAATCACCGTGGCGTGGTCTCGTCCGCCAACCATTCTGCCGATGCGACTTGCAGAGAGCTTCGTGTATTTCTGTGCAAGGTATATCGAAACCTGGCGGGCCATCACGTATTCCTTCTTTCGGCTTCGGCTGTTTACGTTTGCTGTTGTTACATTGTAGTGCTGGCAAACGCTCTCGATAATCTCGTCAATAGTGAGCGGCTCCTCGTTCACCTTCACCGAACGCTTGATGATGCGCTGCGCAAGTTGCATGTCTATCTCGCAGTTGTATACAACGCTATAAGCCATGAGTGAGTTGATAACGCCCTGCAGTTCACGAACCGATCCGTTAGCTGTCGAAGCGATGAACTCTATAACGTCCTCCGGTATGTTCAGCCCGTCGTGCTTTATCTGTCGACGCAGGATATCTGCACAAAGCTGCACGTTAGGCTTCTCCATCTCGGCGATAAGACCGCTTGAGAAACGTGTTATAAGGCGCTCGTTCATTCCCTTCAACTCAACCGGCGGACGGTCGCAAGCAAGGATTATGCGCTTTCCGTTGCGGAAAAGGTGGTTGAAGATGTGGAAGAACGTGTTCTGAGTGCCCGTCTTACCTTCCCATTCCTGCACGTCGTCTACGATGAGCACGTCGATGGTTTGGTAGAAGTTGATGAAGTCGTTGATAGTATTGCGTAGCACAGCGTTTGTATACTGTACCTCGAACAAACGTGCGCTGATGTACAGCACTCGTTTTTCAGGGTACATGCGCTTTGTCTCTACACCCATAGCGTTGATGAGGTGAGTCTTTCCGCAACCAGACGGACCGAAAACAAAGAACGGGTTGAAGCTGGTCATCTGCGGATGCTCCGAGATAGACAAACCGATTGAGCGTGTCAGCTTGTTGCTGCTTCCCTCCAGATAATTGTTAAAGGTGAGATGCGGGTTAAGCTGTGAATCGATTTGCTGTACGGGCGAAGCGTCAAGCATTGTAGGAGCCTGGTTCGCGCCTTCGCGCTGACGCGGCTTCAGTGCTTCGTCGGTAGGCTCGTCGCTCTCGATGGTTTGTGTCTTCTTGTTTTCGTTGTCTGTAACAATACGGTACGAAAGATTGATGCCTTGTCCGAAGTTGCGTGTAAGGACCTTGCGCAACAAGTCAACATAGTTCTCCTCAAGGTACTCGTACACGAAAGGACTCGGTACGCGTAACAGCACCGTCTTTGTTTCCTCGTTGAAGGACTCAAAGACGATTCCCTTGAACCATGCGTTGTATTGTTGCTCTGATAAATTCTCGCGAATGAGCGCAAGACATTTGTCCCAAAGCACATTAGGACTTACATTCATCGGCTATTAATATTGTTTTAAAAGAAGTCTTTCGACCATGTTGTTATAATTCCGTTTGCAAAGGTACTCATTATTTTTGAGGTGAGCAAATAACTTTCACTTAATTGCTTATATTATATATCGTAATTAATTAGTAATCTGTAAGTTAGCGTTTCTTTTGTTTTACTTGCATGTTGCTGGCGTTCAAACTGGTTAACTTGTTGATTTCGTGGAAGTTAATTGTTTTTATGCTGTTTGTTGCGCAATTTGGTGAAACATTTTGCCCGAAACAACTAAATATATCAGAAAAACAACGTTGTACGTTAAATAGGAGCGTGAAACACTTATGTATTTTAATTTGTATAAAATCTAAATACTAAGTGCTTCACTTACCTTGTTTCTGTTTGCTATACATTATATATATAGTACAATTTGCGCCATGTTATAGCTGCTTTACTTGTCCTTTCTGCCGAAAACAGAGAAGTGAACGTAGCGCTTCGGGTGTTGCTTGAGGTCGATCATAAGCGAATCGGCGTGCGAGACGGTAGAGTTGAGTCGATGATACAAGCCTGGGTCGTTGAGCAGCATGCCTACTGTGCCGTCCTTGCTGTTCATCTTGTTTGTTATCTCGTTCACGTTGCTCAGCGTTTGGTCTATCTGCTGCTTAGTAGAAGCGAGGTCGAGTGCAGCGAGGTTGCTTGTGAGTGTTGTAGTGTTGTCGAGCACTCCGTTAGCCTTTGTCATGAGTGTAGGCACGCCCTTGTTGAGAGTGCGCATGAGTGTGTTTAGCTCGGCTGTAGAAGTGGTGAGATTGCCCGTGATGGTCTGCACGTTATGCAGCGATTGAGCCAGAGCCGGGTCTGCAAGCAGAGCGTTCAGACTGCCGAGAATGCTGTCGAGCTTAGGCAGCATCTTCTCTATCGTAGGCACCATTGCCGCTACTTTGCCCATAGCGCCGCTCTGAATGGTGCCGCTGATTGTCTCGCCCGGCATAACACGCTCACGCGGATTGTTGGCGAGCAGGAGGTTCACCTTCACGTTGCCCATGAGGTCGCTCTCAATCTCTGCCGTACTGCCCTTTGGTATGCGCAGTTGCTTGTCGAGACCTACCACTACGCGTGTAGGATGCTCGTTAGAGTAGTCGTAGATAACCGACTTCACTGTGCCTACCTTGAAACCGTCGGCGTAGATGGGGCATGACGAAGACAATCCGCTGATGTCTTTGAACTCTATGAAATAGTCGTCGGTAGACGAGAAAAGATTCAATCCTTTGAGGAAGTTCATGCCGAAGAAAAGTATTATCACTCCAGCTATTGCAACCAATGCAATCTTTACTTCTTTTGTCAGTGCTTTCATATCTTTGGGTTGTTTTGTTTCTAATGTTTATAACTCTTGTTTATCTGTTGTTTTTGAACTCGCGTATGCCGGCGTTCACGTTGATCTTCTCGCCGTTTTTGAAGGCAATAATGAAGGCTCCGTTGAAGTCTTCGCCCACTTCCTTGAGTCGCTTGTATACACTGTTGTAGTTGTTTGATGCGCCGCAAGTGTACTTGTACAAGCCGTTCTCCTCGTAGCAGTCTATATCTTCAAGACCCTTGAATATCTTGTCGCCAGCCTTGTATCTGTTCTTGCTCACGAGAATTTGTATCTTGAAGACCGGTCGGCTGTTGTCGATAGGCGCATTGTTCTGCACGCGCTCCGGCTTTCTCTCCACCTGCTTGCGTGGGGTGGGGCGAGGTTCGTTTGTGGACGGCTGAACAACTATGTTATCTTCCTGCTTCTGCTGCGCCACATTGTCTGGCGTTGAGTCAGTGGCCCTTGTCTTCGGCGCTTTAGCAGGCTCTGCTGCAGGCTCCGGCAGCTGTTCCGACATAGTCTTGAACGGCACCGTGATGCCCTTGTCGTACTTGTTCTTGTATTCGGCGAAGGCGTTGTAGATGGCGCGTCCCATGATGTCGATGCTCTGCTTGTTGTTAAGGAAACGCTCCTCGTCTGGAGTGGATATGTAGCCCAACTCGATGAGGCAAGCCGGCATCGAAGTGAGACGCAGCACAGCCAGATTCTGCTGGTGAACGCCCTTGTTCGGTCTGTTTGCATCGCGGCAGACATGCTTCTGCAACATCTTTGCTAAGTCGATGCTCTTCGAGAGGTTCTTGTCCTGAATCAGTTCGAACACGATGTTGCTTTCCGGTGAGTTAGGGTCGAAGCCTACGTAGTGCTGCTTGTAGTCTTTCTCGAGATAGATAACCGAGTTCTCTCTTTTCGCCACCTCCAGGTTAGTCTCCTTGGCGTGCGAGCGTCCGTCGCCCAGCGTGTATGTCTCGAAGCCTCGCGCCGTGTGCACGCCCTTCAGCGCGTTGGTGTGTACCGATATGAAGAGGTCTGCTTTGCAGTTGTTCGCTATGTTGGCGCGCTCGTACAGCGGAATGAACACGTCGGTCTTGCGTGTATATACCACTCTCACGTCGGGGCAGTTCTGCTCCACGTATCGTCCGAAAGCCAGCGCCACGTTGAGGTTAATGTTCTTCTCTACAGAGAAAGTGCCAGGCGCTCCGGCGTCCTTTCCGCCGTGTCCTGGGTCGATAACGAGTGTGAATTTTTTATTTGCGCCTGCCATTCCAGACACAAACGATATGATGAGTATTAATATGAGCAGTATCTTTTTAGCCATATATCTGTGCGTTAAGCTAATAAGAGATTAATCTTTTTACGTGCAAAGGTAGGAAATAAATTGAAAAACCGTGCACAATAAAATAGTTTTTAACGCTTTACATGTATTTCTACGCCAGCGCCTTGACAGTCGGCGCCCATCGGCGGATTGCATTTGGTGATGTGGAGCACTATTGAGGTAATTTTGGCGTATTCTGCCATTAACCTGTTTGCTATACGTCCTGCCACGTGTTCTATAAGTTTCGACGGCACGCCCATCTCTTCTTTCACGATGTTGTACACCTCAGCATAGTTGAGCGTGTCTGCCACGTCGTCTGTCTCGAATGCCTTCTTGATGTCGTAGCCGATGCGTATGTTCACGATGTAGTCGTTGCCCGTGAGCTGCTCCTGAGGCAGCACGCCGTGCAGAGCGTGCAGGCGTATGTCGTTGACGTAAATGTATGATTCGGTGAGAAGCATGTTAAAAGTAAAAAAGTAAAAGGGTAAAAAAGTAAAAAGGGTAGAAAGGGTGAAATTGCAACAAAGTAATTGTAGTGCCTACGGCAAGAATGCCGTAGGCTCCTACTATTTGTTTTCAATTCTCAACTTTCAACCGAATAAACTATCCGCAGCGTGATGCACCGCAGTTCTTGCAGATGAGGCAGCCTTCTTGGTACACAAGTGTCTCGTGTCCGCATACCGGACATACCTGACCCTTAGCCTCTGTGCCGTCAACTACATACTTCTTCAGCGCACGCTCCACACCGTTCTTCCATGTGTTGATGCTCTGGTCCTTCAGTTGCAGCGAGCTTACGAGCTTTATTACATGGTCGATAGGCATGCGGTAGCGCAGAACGCCCGAGATGAGCTTCGCGTAGTTCCAATACTCAGGGTTGAACTTCTCCGAGAGACCCTCAACCGTCGTCTTGTATCCGCGCTTGTTCTCGAACTGGAAGTCGTAGCGGCGCTTTCCGTCCGGTTCAATCTGCTTTATAATCTTGCCCTTCGTCACGGTCTTAGGCAGGGCGATGCCCTCCTCGTCGTCTTGCAGACCGGTGAATATCTCGTACGGATAGCCGTTGAGCAGACCCACGAAAGCCACCCATTTCTCCTTATTGTTCTGGAAGCGCACCACGTCGCACTCCAGTTCCTTCGGTCGCACCTCCACAACGTTGTGCAGCGGTTTCACAGGCATATCCGTAGCACCCTCCTTCTCCTTGTCGGCCTTCTTCTTGTCCTTCTTCGACACGGCGATCATCACTCCCGAACGGCTTCCGTCGCGATAGATGGTGCAGCCCTTGCATCCCGAACGCCAAGCCTCTACGTAGAGCTTGTTCACGAGTGCCTCGTCTACGTCGTTCGGCAGGTTCACGGTTACGCTGATTGAGTGGTCCACCCACTTCTGTATAGCGCCCTGCATGCGCACCTTCATCAGCCAGTCGACATCGTTAGCCGTAGCTTTATAATAAGGTGATTGGGCTACGAGGGCGTCGATCTCCTCCTGCGTGTATCGTTTCTCGGTGTCGATGCCGTTGACGCGCATCCATTCGAGGAACTTCCTGTGATAAACGATGTACTCCTCGAACGAGTCGCCCACCTCGTCAACGAAGTCGACATGCACGTCGGCATCGTTCGGGTTCACCTTGCGGCGACGTTTGTATACGGGCATGAACACCGGCTCGATGCCGCTTGTCGTTTGTGTCATCAGCGACGTTGTTCCCGTAGGCGCAATAGTCAGACAGGCGATGTTGCGTCTGCCGTACTTCAGCATGTCCTCGTACAGCTGTGGGTCAGCCTCCTTTATGCGCAGGATGAACGGGTTGTAAGACTCGCGTTCAGCGCTGAATATCTCGAATGCGCCGCGCTCCTTAGCCATCTCTACCGACGAACGGTATGCTGCCAGCGCCAGTGTGCGGTGCACATTCACGCTGAAGTCGGTAGCCTCCTGCGTACCGTAGCGCAGACCCATTGCCGCTATCATGTCGCCCTCGGCTGTGATGCCTACACCCGTGCGGCGTCCCTTCGAACTCTTGCTCTTTATCTTCTCCCAGAGGTGATACTCGGCGTGCTTGATGTCGTCGCACTGCGGGTCGTTCTCTATCTTCGACATGATAAGGTCAATCTTCTCCAGCTCCAGGTCGATGATGTCGTCCATGATGCGCTGCGCCTTAGCTACGTGCTTCTTGAACAGTTCGAAGTTGAACTTCGCCTCTTTCGTGAACGGATTCTCCACGTACGAGTAGAGATTCACCGAGAGCAGACGGCACGAGTCGTACGGGCAGAGCGGAATCTCGCCGCACGGATTCGTCGATACGGTCTTGAAACCGAGGTCGGCATAGCAGTCGGGGATGCTCTCGCGTATGATGGTGTCCCAGAACAGCACGCCTGGCTCTGCGCTCTTCCATGCATTGTGCACAATCTTGCCCCACAGCTTCTTAGCCGAAATCTGCTTCTCCACGAGCGGGTTGCTGCTGTCTATAGGGAACTTCTGTGTGTATGGCTTGTCGGCTACGGCAGCCTTCATGAACTCGTCGTCAATCTTCACGCTCACGTTGGCGCCCGTCACCTTTCCTTCTGTCATCTTCGCGTCGATGAACGCCTCGCTGTCCGGGTGTTTGATGCTTACCGAGAGCATGAGCGCGCCGCGTCTGCCGTCCTGCGCCACCTCGCGGGTTGAGTTGCTGTAGCGCTCCATGAACGGCACCAGACCCGTCGACGTGAGAGCCGAGTTGTTCACCGGCGTTCCCTTCGGGCGAATCTGCGAGAGGTCGTGACCCACGCCGCCGCGACGCTTCATCAGCTGCACCTGCTCCTCGTCGAGACGCATGATGGCGCCGTACGAATCGCCGTCGCCGTCGATGCCAATCACGAAGCAGTTGCTGAGCGACGCCACCTGGTGGTCGTTGCCGATGCCCGTCATCGGGCTGCCTGCCGGAATGATATAGCGGAAGTGGTCGAGCAGTTCGAAAATCTCCTCTGCCGACATCGGGTTCTCGTATTTCTTCTCTATGCGAGCTATCTCGTTAGCCAGACGATGGTGCATATCCTCTGGCGAACACTCGTAGATATTGCCGTAGCTGTCCTTCATCGCGTACTTGTTCACCCATACGCGAGCAGCCAGTTCGTCGCCGGCGAAGTAGTTCAGCGAAGCCTTGTAAGCCTCGTCGAAAGTGTATGTTTTCAAGTTTTCCATTATTTAAATGTATCAGTAATTCTGCTGAGTTTTAGTTTCTGTGTGCAAAGATAGTGTAAATCGCAGACACTGCAAAACAAGCGTACCGGTTTTTCGCTCACTTGATCGGTACGCCGTACGTATTTTTCACCTCCTTCATAACGAACACGCTGTGGAAGTAGCCCACGCTGTCGATGTTTCCGAGCTTTGTGCGCATGAACTCCTGATACGTGTCCATGTCGCGCGTCTGAATCTTTAGCGTGAAGTCGTATTCGCCGCTCGTGTTATAGCACTCCGTAATCTCGTCGATGCTCTGTATGGCCTGCATGAAGTCATCCATGAGCATCTGCGAGTGGCGTTTTAGGCGCATGTTGCACAGCACGGTGATGCCGTTGTCTGTCTTCTTTGCGTCCACTATGGCGTGATAGCCCTGAATGAATCCCTCTCGCTCCAGTCGTTTCTGGCGGTCGAAGGTGGGCGAGGTGGAGAGATTCACCCTCATTGCCAGCTCCTTTACTGTGAGCGTACTGTCCTCTTGTAGTATGCGCAATATCTTGCGGTCGGTGTCGTCAAGTTCCGAAAATTTCATAATTCGCCGAATAATATTCTGTGATAAGTGATAAACCGAGCACAAAAGTAGTATAATTTCCCGAATTTGCAAAATATTCTTTGTAGGTAAACGCCGTCTTCATACCTTTGCAATCGAATCAAGCAGAACAAAACAAGTAAAGACAATAAAAAACAACGATTATGACAAAGACAATCAACGGTATTCAGGTTCCGCAGCGAGCCGATTTTGTAGGCAGTTTCCTTCGTCCGGCAGACCTCTCCGACGCCAATCGCGACGAGTATGTAGCGCGTCTTGTGCAGAAGCAGAAAGATCTTGGCTACACGCTTCTCACCGACGGCGAGTTCAACCGCACATTCTGGCATCTCGACTTCTTCTGGGGCTTCGGCGGCGTAACTCATGAGACTGGCGGCGACGTAGCCTTCAACGGCGAGACAGCGCGCCTCGACCGCGTCTACCTCAAAAGCAAACTCACAGCGCAGCCCCATCCCTTCATCGAGGCTTACAAGCGTCTGAAGCAGTTGGAGGATGCCAGCCATATCGCCAAGCTCACTGTCCCTTCGCCGGCACAGTTCTTCCAGCAGCTCACCATTCCCCAGAACTTCCTCGGCACAAAGGCCATCTATCCCAGCACCGACGACCTTATACGCGACATTGCCGCCCTATATCAGGACTTCATTCGCCAGTTCTATGCAGCCGGCGGACGCTATCTGCAGTTCGACGACTGTACATGGGGAGCCGTCGTAGGCGACGCAGCAGCACAGCGCTACCAGAATCTCAACTGCAATCTCGATTTCGTAAAAGATCAGCTTCTCCGTGTCAATAACCTCGCCCTCGAAGGCCGTCCTGCCGACCTTGTTGTGGCTACACACATCTGTCGCGGCAACTACCATTCCACATGGTTCAACAGCGGCGCCTACGACTCTGTTGCCGATTGGGTGTTCGCCCGCGAGAATGTCGATGTGCTCTATCTCGAATACGACGACGAGCGCTCTGGCGGCTTCGAGCCGTTGGTTAAGGTGAGTCCCGACAAGCATGTGGTGCTCGGACTTATCACTACGAAGCGTCCCGAACTCGAGGACGAGGATACCGTTATAGCCCGCATTCACGAGGCTGCTAAGTACATTCCGCTTGAGCGTCTCTCGCTCTCACCGCAGTGCGGCTTCGCCTCTTGTGCCATCGGCAACAAGCTAACCGAGGAGCAGCAGTGGGCAAAACTCCAGCTTGTGAAGCGCATAGCTGAGAAGGTTTGGGGATAAACAAAACCGCTGTATACTGTTTTATTGCAACTATTCTTACCCCAGTTCGGGATAAGAATAGTTCATAAAAAAGTTGGTAGCCTCACAAACCTTTTTGTACCTTTATAGACGAACATCATTTTTTTTACAAAAACACGTGATATGACTACCAATTACAAAATTGGCGCGCCTATTTTTATCTTGAAGAGTCTTTGCCATTTCAATAAAAAAATGTAACTTCGCAATCGATAATATATTATCAATAAACTATTTATTATGGCAGAAACAAATAAGATATTGGCAATATTGGACAACTATCTACACGACAATCCAGACGAGATTGCCAAGGAGATAGCTGCCGAATTCCGCCGTCGTAGAATGGTGTTCAATTATATTGCCGAAAACAAAGACAATCATTGCAAGAATTTCAGCTTTATAGTTAACAAAAACCAGGAAAACAAATGGCAATGGCATTTGGCTCCCGCATACGACCTTACTCATAGCACAGAGGGATATAATGGCGAACACGCTACTTCAGTAAACAATTCGGCTCATCCATCTATAGAAGATATGATTGCTGTCGGTGTAAAGAATAAAATGCAAGAGCAAAGGTGTAGAGAACTGTACTATGAAATTGAGGATATTATAAAACAATAATGGAAAAGGACGGCTGGTAGAATAGCATTTTTATCTGCCAGCCGTCACCATCTCCTCCATCCTTATTGTTATTATCTATCTATTAACAAGAAGTTTTGATTAACAGGACAATAATCAACCATTGAAATCGTAGATGCTTTTAATAAATGCTTTTAAATTAGATCTGTCAATCTTTATTGTCTTCATCTACGATACGAACTCCATCTTTACCATTAAAATCTATGAATATTAATGGATTATTATCTGCATAGTAGTCCGCTAAAACTTTTTATAATATTCACCTCTCCATTTTATGCCATGAGGTACAACTTGTATATATTCTCCCAAAAGAAAATATTGGTTGAAAAGTGTGTCTGTTATATTAGGTAGGTTTATAACAATACTTTTCTCTGAATCCAGATTCACTTCATACGGATACATGTAGTATAAGACACCAAAGTATTGACCTGCGGGATTACTCTCTACATAATACATTGGTTGAAATGAAAACCTAAAACTATCTGAAGAGGTAATTCTGTTCCGATTCAACACTATAGTACATTCCCCTTTTTCAGTTACCCCTGAATACAAGATTGTACCACACCAAACATCAAACTTTATAGGTATAGATGCATTAGGAACTTTGAAAGATATTTCGTAAGGAGCGTTATTACTTGAAGCTTCTTCTGTAATTAAAATGTCTTTAAAAGCACTTTGCTCTGGTCTTTCTATAGAATTTATCTCAAAAAAAGTATTACTGGCTTCATTTATTTTACAAATAGCCAAAGGATAGTAGCTCTTTTCCCCCTCCTCTATAGAAGATGAGGAACAGGATAAGAACTTTAGTGTGTCATTTTTAATTTCTATCAATCTTGCACCTGATTCATTATGATAGACTCCATTTTCAAGTTTTTTAGATGTTTCACCATAACTAACCATTTCTATAACTGACAAAAATATAATATATAAAAATCTCATTTATTTCAGGTCTATATGAATACTGCATTTTCATAATGTGTAGATTAGGTTCTACATGTTGCAAATATAGCGAAATAATGCATGGGGTGTATGCGGAAAGACCATCCTTTTAACAAAGATTATACTCTATGTCACAAGGATACATAAGATATGTTACACGGAGTTTGTTTCACTTTTCCCGACGGCACCCTGGTGAACATTAAACGTGTATATACTAGCATTGCGGATACGCTTACTAATAATGATTAGATATGGTTCATGTTCTCATCACTATCTTGGATCTAAATATAAACCTTCTCGGCAAACTATATTCTTTAAGGTTTCACAATTTAATGAGCAAGAAACATTGAGGTAATAATCATATCCAAATTTAATATGTAATTTATGCTCTTTATTGCATAATACAACATATATATATTCCCTCAAAGACAAACGTATTATGTCTGTAATCTTTGAGATATGAATTCTTCGGTTTTCTTCTAATAATGGCAAAGATTTTAATAATTCAGAATCAATGTTATAAAACTTAGAAGATTTAATACTACTGGTAATATATTCCTTATCTGCCTCTAAATATTGTATTGTCATATACTTACAGTTCATCGCTTTCATAATAGACAGTATAACAGAGACATAACGCTGTTCTACTCTTAAATATTCTTCAAGAGTAAATAATTTACCATCGAATTTCTTACCAACATCCCACATACATGCCCATTCATCTGCAGTATATATACCATTAGAATCATATTTTTGAGGGCTATATTTTACAATCTCATGCCAATTCATTTTATAAAAATCTTTAAGTTGTCAAACAATTTTCACTGCCAAAGTTTTGATTTGGCAGTGAAAGTAAAAAACTAATCTCCAATACGTTTTAAAATAGCATTATAAGTACCCATACGTGTATGTTTGTTCTGTAACGCTTTTACGGATTTTCCCATTTTCCAAATGCCTCCATTATGTCCATCTACATCTGGCGTTATATAATTTTTCCCATTTGTATAAACGGGAATTCCGTGACTGAAACCTTTAATTTTTCTATATCCATTTGGTATCGGAGTTTTTATTCTCGTTGCTTTAGAGCCATTTCCTTGTGTAAAAATTACAGTATTTTTACCTGTATTCTTTGGCTGAGAAGATTTTTGAGTAGAATTAGAACTGTTGGCATTTATATGGCCTTTTTTGTTGGTAAGATTTTTTCCAGCATTTGCCATCATTACAGCCCCATGGGCTGTTAAAACTACTCCCGTTTTTAAAACAGCGCCTCCAGCCACTACGACAACCGTAGAAGTACCAACTGAAGGCCCTTCTGCAACAAGTCCTACCGTAGTGATAGTCGTTCCACTTGCTACCATAGTAGCACCAGTACCACTTTCAATAGAACCCACGGTTAAGCTGGCTAAATCACCAGTTGTTAATCCGGCATTGAAGTCCTCAGTGTCTGAAACATTTCTTCCTGCATATGTTCGAATATTGGTTAATCCACCAGTGGCATTATCTGCTATGGCGGCCCCAAAACCTATTACTTTATCCCACCAATCTTGACCATTGGGATCACTAAATCTTATAGGGCTGTTTCCAGTATAACAGTATAAAGAAAAATCAAAATATTTCTCCTGCAAAGGGTCTGTAACCATCCATCTGCCCACGACCGGATCATACCATCTTGCTTCATGATCCTGCATGTTCCATCCGTACATAGTATCAAGTTCCTTGCCTGTGTATTTGTATTTGTTTCGGCTCACGCCACAGCGGTCGCCCATCAGTGCACCGAAAGGATAATAATGGTTCACTTCCTCAATGTTGCCGTTGCCGTCCACCACCAGACGGTTGCTGCCAAGATGGTCCTTCACATAAAAATGCATTACTATTCCATTGTCGTCATCCACACTTGCGTAGCCGCCGTCGAAGAGAATGGCGGAAATGTTGTCATTATCGTAGACGAGATTTGAACAGTAATAGTATTTGGTCTTAAGACGTTTAGCTATCGGCTTCGCCATACCGACTGTACCAACATTTAAACCTGTCTCAACATTAAAAGAGGTTAAAGAGGTTTCTGGATTATACGGATATACACGATACTCAGCCTTCTTGTATGTGGAGCGTAGTTTTGTTCCATCTGCCGAATATGTATAGTATATGGTATCGTTGGAGTCTTCTTTAAACAAAACCCTTGATTTTGTACTTATACATTGTGGCAAGTCCAACACATTGTAGTCAATGCTTGTGATTCCCTTATTGCTGTCCGTCAGCATATTGCCGTTAGCATCGTATGTATACTCCGTTTCTTCGTCGGCATAGTCGCGGAAATGCATGGCACCTCTGTAGCTGGGGCTTTCTTCCGCAGCATCGTCTATCTTCACCAACTGATTGCCTTTATAGCTGTAGGTAAGATCGTCAATAGTTCCGTAGTTGCCACTGTTGAGCAATCCTTCGCGACGGAGCGAGAGGATGTTTCCCATAAGGTCATACTTATAGGAGGTGGAGAAATGGTCGTTGCGCTTGCCGTTTTCGAGATAACCGGCAGCCGTCAGACGCGACATTCCGTCATAGCTGAATGTATAGCCACGCTTGCCGTACGTGTCGCTCTCGTCGGCTACAGACCAGTCTATAGCTGAAATGTTGCCGCCATATTGTGGCGTAGAGCCATTGTGCGACTGCTCATAGAACAGACTCTCTGTATACAGAGGAGTGCTGATGCGTGTTGGCATACCGTGGATGTTGTAGCTGTATTCAGTGGTAAGTGACGCAGATCCGTTACGACGGTCTGTCAGCAAGCGTCCGAGCTCGTCATACTGATTGTCTGCAAGCGTTACGCTACAGCCGTTGTTTATGGAATAACGGGTCTGCAGGGGGCGGTCAATGGCGTCGTAGGTATAGTTATAGCTCTCTTCTGTCGTCGACCTGCCCGACGCTGTGTGCGTAATAGCCATAGACGACGGCTTACCAGAGAACGTATAGTTTGTGACGGTGCAGTCTTTTCCGCCTAAGATATTGGAAGTCTCTACACAGGCAATGCGGTCTTCACTATCGTAGGAAACGACGGAACATATCTCTGAAGGTGTGGTCTTGGTATTGTTTGCAGAATCACCTTGAGATGTAATCGGCTCAAGAACAGCTGTCATCGTACCTGTCTTCAGACCACGGGCGTTACGGCTGCCCATACGGTTTAAGCCTTTAAACTGCTGTAGAGCCAAGAACCGATAGTCGTCATAATAGCTGGCTGTCAATAAAGACGGAGTCTTAAGGGCTATGTTGGGGCAATATCCCGTGCCGCAGATTGAGGATGCGGTATTGGCAAAATTCGTTTTGTACACATGTACGAACTTTTGTTTCACAGCCGCTGCGTCGGGGGCATCACACAGACCTTCCAGAACGGGTCGTCCGAAACGGTCGGGGATGGAGAATTTCCATCTGTTTACATTGCGCAGATTACCGTCCTGACAGAACACGGGGGTTCCCGTGATATCATTGATGTAGTACACGGGAGCTGCACCTGGGAGTTTCTTTTCTACAAGAAGCATGCGTTTGTCGTAGCGGTAGAAATAGGCATACCGACGGAGAGCCACGCATGAGTGTATATCCCAAGTATTTCCCACGATTCTCGTCATGCCGTTCAGGGCTGGTGGAAGCACAAAACGCAGTTTGCCCAAAGCGTCATAAACATAATAAGTGTCAGCCATAACGCCATCTTTTTCATCTATGATATGGCGTTCAAGCACCTTGTTGCCTTTCCAGTCCGTAAAGGTTAATACGGTACGGTTGTCTGCATCCACAGTCTTTACGACAGCCAGCTCGCCGTCGGCATAATTGCCAAGGGCGCGGAATGTGTAGTCGTTTGACGGGACAAAGCGCTTACAACGATACATAGCACCCGAATGTCTGTTTCCGAAGAATGATGTTGTGTACGGTCGCTTGCTGAACGCAACACCCGGCGGACAGACGCGTACAGCTTCGGCGGACGGTGAAAGTTCGTATTGTGACTCCTTGAACGCAAGACTGTCACCATACTCTGATACTGACTTTCCGAGAAAATCGCATTGGGATATGTGACCGTTCACCGCACTGTAAGGAACAGCCAGCCATTCCTTCACGACTCGGTCCAACGCATCATATTCGGTCAGGGTTGCAAGATTGCGATTGTCCGTTGAAGCACCTTTGGCAACGGCGTTTACCGGACATCCGAAAGAGTCGTAATAGGTTGACGTGGTGACGGACGTGCCTTTTCCTGCTGACGTATAGGTATGCTCTGTCACCGAATTACAGCCTTCTTGTGGTTCTTCGGCATATATGGCGTAGTCGTAGGATTTTACCACATTGCCGTTTGTGTTTGATATCGTTGACAATCTGCCGCCGTCATAACCATAGCTGACGGTGCGCATATTGGGATAGGATATGGCGGTACAGCCCACAAGAGGTCTGTAGGCGTAACGAGTGACGAGGACAGAATCTGAAGACAACGCAGACTCAGATGTTTTCTGTAGTGTAGTCACAATACCGCCTTTAATAGCTGCAACGGGCAATGAGGACTCTGTGTCCCAGACGTATGATGTAGGAACGCCGTTGTTTATGCGTGTGGCGAGAAGATTGCCGCGACGGTCATAGCCGAGAAAATTCTGTCGCGCCACTTCCGTTCCTTTGTGCATGATGCGGGCGAGAACAGGACATACGCCACCGTATGTTCCGAAATCGGCATAGTCGTTCCTTACAAGGATAGTGTCTTTATTATCAGAAATAAACTTTTCTAAAACCGGAAGCATCCGCATGCCCCTACTGCTCACTGCCTTGTAGAACTCTGTATTTATATTGGCAGAACGATACCAGTTTCGCTCCACTGACGAATTGCCGCAACTCAAGCGTACGGACTGCAGAACATGCAAATCGGAAACCTTAAGGCTGTCAGTTAAGGAAGCACCATGAAGACGATGTGTATTGTCGCGTCCGTCATACTGGTATGCTGCCGTTACGGTACGCGATGTTCCATCTTCGTTGAAAGTTGTCACTATGGTTGAATCCTTAAACAACCTGCCAGTGATGACAGAAACGGTGAAATAGTTGAAATCATCGTTGCTTTCATAAACCTCATGTAGATAGTTTGCCATCACATTGCGTGTGAGTCCCTCTACATACAGACCGATATCTATTGGGGTGTCAGAGTCTGTGCTGTAACGGTTCACTATGCGTTCCATTGGCTCATAGCCTTTGTCCGTGTAGCGATAAGTTGTCTTGCTGACAAGTGGAGCCTTCTCCCAGAATGACTCCTGAACATATCCGTTAATGAGTTGAGGTCCGAAAACACGTTCCACAGAGAGACGAGCATCGATGTCTATATTGAGAGGAGGGATAGGACAACCTAAATAACGCTCTGGTTTTGATGTAATGTCGTTGTTTCTATAGTTGGATTTGCCCTTGTAAGTGTTTTGTACATTGGATGTGTCAAACCTGTATTCTGTCAATACAGGCTTGTCCAATGATGTGCCGCTTGTCTTCTCTGTGACACAGCCATAGTATACGGTGGCGTTTTCAAGTTGAGCACCGGGGGTACGGCATGAAGTGACAAACGTAGCACCGGATGTGTAGCCGACTAACTTAAATTGGTCGTAAATGATGGTGCCGCCAATGGAGATGAACGAAGACGGTCCGAGTTTTTTCAGCGGAACAGTGCATACGGGATCACTGTAGCTGAACTCACGTATACGTGTGCGATTTGTTATCGGGTCAGATACGGTAACCGACTTTATACGGAGACCTATAGAGACATTATAGTATACCGAATCTTCAATGAGCGGTTTAAATTCCAAGCCTCCTGCAACTGGTTTTTCCGGAGCCGGACCGTCAATCCAGTCGGTTGTAAACGTTAAGTTGCCACCTGCCGTATTTCCGCCTGTATTGGAGTTGCTTCCGTTTCCGTTCTGATTATTGCCAGAGACATTCTTGTCGTTGGGAAGGAGAAGAGAATCACATACGCTTTGCTCATACTCGAACGTTGTCGTAGCTCCAAGGCCGTCTGTTATTTTTTCCAGAGTGTAGCCTTTAGCAGATTCAAAATACGGGATACGTAGCATACTGATTTTGCCGTCCGTATCAAGAACGCTGAAACTTGTCCTTTCAGGATGTGAGGGCTTGTAGTTCTTGTAACCGAAAAGGTCTGTATGATTCGAGTCCTGTCCACTGAAATAAGAGAACTCCTGTTTGTCTACAAGTCGGTCTCCATCCTTTACGGTTATATCGCTGAGCAATACACGCCCGTCAATGGTAGACGTGTAATTGAACGAAACATTTCTTACTTCTTCACCGTTAGGAGAGATTACATACATGCCATTGATTGTATGATAACTTGTGTTGGAAAACTTGGCATGAGTGAACTTTATGCGGCAAGTACGCGAAGAGATGGCTGAAATGATTCGTTTATCAGGATACTCGCTATGAACGGACGGCGACATACAATAACCGCCGTTGCCTCTACTCTCCGTGGCAATTCCAACAAAGGGTTTGAAAAAGCTACGGTAGTCTGCCGGTTTCTGAAAATCGCAACGTGAGAACGGTTCTTTGGAATACTCATAACGTACAGTGTCTGTGTTATTGGCGGTTATCATTTGGCTGAGACGCCATGCCGTTACCGCTTTATAAGAGGGATCCGTTGTCTCGGGTATCTCGTGTACAAGCTTTATGTATCTGTAGTCAGTATGCTCACGTTCCGTGAAGTAATAGCGGTCGCCATCAGGCGTAGTAATACAAAAATCGTGTACACCTTCATCATTGCTGCCACAGAACGAGATTACAAGGTCGGTTTGAGGCAATTGTATTATCTCTTTGCCCTTTATGATGAAACTGCCTGAATAACCGGCAAAGCTATAGCTGTAACGGTCATACCACGCATCCTTTTTGTAGTGTAGAATATCGGTAAGGAAAGAGGGGTCTATTTCATTTAGAGATATATGAGATTTGGCTTGCTCATCAGGAATGCCAAGCACAGAGCGAGATACGCATCCTCCTCCAAGCAGCGACCATCCGAGACCGGTCTCGCAATGTTCGTCGTCGGCCTTGATTCCTGCTGCATGGTATGAAAGAGCTACTGGCAGACTGTAGCTGCCGACGGACATGGTGTAAAGAGGTATGTTTACTGAGAGCACGCCGGTGTTGAGGGCTACGGGGTGGTCTACATAACGGCGCATCTGAGCAGCCTCAGGCGAAGGCAGCACCGTGCCGTCCGAAAGCGTATAAGGCACTTTCAGAGTGCCCTCATTGATAAGGTCGGTGGCAGAGTTCTGCGCATACGCAGCCGCAGACACAAATATAACAGACAATACTGCGAGTATTATATGTTTGACAGACCAAATATAACGCGAAAACTTTTTCATACCTTATATTCTTATTACGTGTTGAACATCAAGGACTACTGTATATTGAATTTCTCGGACGACACGCTACCGTTAGCGTTAAGATAAAGGACGTACTGACCTCTTGGCAAACCGGCGCAACTGATGTCAACGGAGTGATTCTCTCCAGGTTGGTAGTTGCCGGAGAAGGATCTGAATGCCATGCCCTCAGAATTGGAAAGGACGAACGACACCGACGCAGGGCTGTTGACGGTGAACTCCACATGTATGTTTCTGCCGCTGTCATCCATGCTGCAATGATAGTCCATAATATTGTCGCTGTTCACATTTGACGGGTTTCTGTAAGGCACATACGTCCCGTCCTTTACCTTTTGTCGAATCTCAATGTTTGCCTCGTCAAGGTCAAGGTTCTCCTGTTCTTCGAGAGGACAGAACAACGAATATTCTGCTATGACTTGTCCGCTATATGAATACCGGCAACGCTCAGCTACGGGGTAGCGATAGCCCGGTGCGTACCATCTGCAAAAGTCTTCCTGCAATACAAGTGTGTCACTACTTATACATGCCCGTATGCTGTCATCAGTAAAAACGCCGTAGTTGGACGGCACTTGCTCACGTGGGAAATAACTCACGTTCTCATAGCGGAGCGCATGCAGGCACATCACGTTATGCAGCGTGTCACCATCAATCGTAACAAGAGATCCCTGCTCGTCTGCGCAAAGCGAATAGCTGCCACATGAGCGCATACGTAGCTTGTCGCAGAAAGTGCCAGTGCCGTGGAACATTCCACTGATACGGTCGCCATAAGAAAAAGGAAACATGAGAATTGGCTCCCGCAGGTCATAACGTATGTATGTTTGATTGTCCTCCTTTACTGACAGTTTCAAGACATTATTCTCAAGAGAGAAATGGTTTAAGGCATTCCGTTCAGAGAAGTATATATTGCGGAGAGAATCATTCGATTGGTAGAATTTCTGTAAAACCGACATATCGTCATCCTTCCCATGAATTGTCCATAGCTTTGTTTCCTTACAGTCCGTACTCTCTTCCGTCAACGTACACAACACCTTCTTTATGACATCACCGCTACGGAACATGTTATGCTGCATGTCCAATTGTTGTGCAGTACAGAAAATGAATGAGCTGCACAGCATACACAATAATATGAAAACGGACTTTTTCATTAGCTGCGGATTAGGTTTTACATGTTGCAAATATAGTGAAATAATGTATAGGCTGTACGTGGGAAGACCATTCTTTTAACAAAGATTACACAAGAAAGGAAAATTCGTAACTACTCAGCACCTCTATGGTGCACTCATTTTATGCTCCAGCATATACTCTGCGGCAGATATGCTGTCTTTAAAAATCTTTGTATACTTGCTTTGTATAACTTTAGGTGTTTCATTTACTTTAAAGTCCTTTTTGATTAAGTAGAATTTATTGCCTATAGGATTGCGCATAACTGTTTTTATTATTATCCAGGAATCATTGTGTTTTGCGTATACAACATGTTCTTTTCTTTTAATGTTGTTCTCGTAACAAGGAACTACGTGTTCGCCACCATAGCATGTTCTGCCACGGATGTATGATCCCTGCACAATAATAGGTCCACCATCCCATTCTATCATATACAGATTGCTTCCTAAATAATGAGAACCGTTAAATTCCGGCCATAGCCATTCGGTAGAATAGAAGAAAGCCATTGCCCCTATACCACAGAAGCAGATACCCAGCAACATTGCCTTTAGTGTATTCTTAATACAATCGCTTATTTTATCAGGATAGATTGTCATTGCATTATTTTCTAAGTTTTCCTACACCATAATAATTAGGTTTAACATATCGCAAATATAGCGAAATAATGTATATGGCTTATGCTGGAAGGCTGTTCTTTTAACAAAGATTATACAAGAATGCAGATGTTTGTCCGGCAATGTTTTGTAATTTAGCATCTGGATGCAATGTGAAATGTCAGGCAAAATGAAGAATATAATATGCATATTATTAATAGTTTCATCAGTGTGGGCATGTAAACTCACACAGATGAGTTACGCTAAAAACTTATCATTTTGAAACCCGTGAAAAGCTCGTCCCGTCTTTGAATGTATATTGTACAAGTCCGTGTTTTTTGCTCCAAGCATAACTTTTTATAGGGTTAACTTGATTATGATTTGTAATTTGCTCTGTATTGTTTTCGTCAAAAAACAATATATCATTGAACGTGACATTGTTGATTTTTAATGTTGTCAATTTTAGGGGCGTTTCTCTTGACCATCTTCCAAGAAGTCCGCCGGAAAAACAGACAGGCTTGTTATTATGCAATTTTTGAACATAAAGAGATCCTTCGCATCCAGTAGTTCTATTAAACCTATAATGTATGCATCCCCCTGCTATATACTCCGTATTACTTGTATTAAAGTAGGTCATATTGAAAGGGTTCAAAGAATTTGAAATATCAATTTGGCATATTATAACAGTATCTTTTGCCCCATCTTTAGATTGGAAATACATAAACTCTCCCTCATGCCTGTTTGTAAGCCATGCCAGCTCCTCATCATTCATGTGTGTTATATAATGATATACGCAAGAATGGAAGAAAAACAAAAGAAGCAAAATTAAAGATACCCCATTTAATAATCTTTTCATAGCTCTGGAAGTTTATGTTTCAAGAAATTGTCTATAGGCGACACCCAAGACCATGCATTGGCTGTTGACGAACAGCACAGCATACACAATAATATGAAAACAGACTTTATCATAAGCTGTGGATTAGGTTTAACATATCGCAAATATAGCGAAATAATGTATAGGGTGTATGCGGAAGGGTTGTTTTTAACATTGGTTAAACTACTGAAGTTTCTATCGTTTTCTTAAGCTTTTCTCACCGTCACCCGAACGCCGTCCGATCAGATTGCGTTCGCCGTCCGATCAGATTGCGTTCGGTGTCCGATTGGATTGCGTTCGGTGTCCGATGATATTTCGCGACAAAATAGTTATTAATATGAAGAAAGGCAGACACTTCTTGTTTGAAGTGTCTGCCTTTTATTCGTTGCGTAGGTTTTGAAACCTCCACGTATTACTTCACTAATACCTTCTTTGCCTTTCCGTTCTTCTTCACGATGAACACGCCCTTGCCGGCGTTCTGCGTAGCGATGCGGCGTCCGGCGATGTCGTAAACGGCGTCGGGCGATGCGTTCTCGTCGAGCGATGGTGCTGTGATGGCAGTCGGGTCGCCCCAAACGGCGCGTGTCAGTCGGCTCTCGCCGGTGTTGTATACGGCGCTCACGCTGTACACGGCGTCCTCCGTTCCGGCGTTGTCGGTGTAAGCGGTGGCGGGGATAGGCGCTGTGGTGAGCAGTTCGTCGCCGCGATAGACGTTATAGCCCAGCAGCGAGAAGTCGCGTGCAGCCTTGCGGTATGTGATGTCGTCGAGGAAGAGTATGTACTGGTCCTGCGATACGCAGCGTATTGCGAAGTGGCGTGTGCCGGCGGGCAGGGTAGCGGTGTACTGTTTCCACTGTCCGGGCACGGTGATTGTGGCGCCAATCTTCTTGAACGACGCGGTGTCGCAGTCCTCGGTAGAGTAGAGCACCTCTATCTGCTCCTTCGTGCCGTAGTAGCTTGCGTTGGGGCTGAACGCCCAGAACGTGATGGTCTGCGCTCCGTCCACCTCCGGCGAGATGAGCCAGTCGTCGTTCGGCGTGAAGCGGCCTACCGAGAAGGCTGCTGCCACCTGCTTGCCCGAGTGAGCCGAGAAGTAGAGAGGGTTGAGGCTCACAGCCGACGGGTTGAACACCTGGAACGCCATCTCTGCCTCCACGTTGTCGTATTTTATGAAATCGCCCGAACCGTCCTGGATGCCTATCGTGTAGCGCTGGTCGCCGTCGAAGAGGGTCCACTCGCCGAAGTGCTCGATGGTGAACGGCGCATACGACTCGAAGTCCTCCGTCACGCTCTCTGCCTTTGTGCCGTCGGCGATGCCCTTCGGCTCGCTCCAGGAGAGACGGACGCCGCCTTCTGCCTTCTGCGCGTAAGCCGCGTCGATGTACGGCTTGCCCGGCAGCACGGTCACAATAATCTGCTTCGACGCGTTGTCCGAGTTGTCCTCGTCGCCATCCCATACCACCTCAGCCGTGTAGACGCTTGTCTGTTTTGCGTCGGTGTTAGGTGCGTCCTTCAGCGTCACCTTCGCCCATGTGTCGGCGTTGAGACGGTCGCCCTTCGCCTCGTCTACGCAGTTGCCGTCGCGGTAGAGCTTCACGGTGTAGTCGTCGGCAGCGCTAACGCCCTTGTTCTCTATAGTGACTGTGAACTGAATCTCATCGCCCACGCTCACCTTCGACTCTGATGCCGTGAACTCGGAGAGCGCCACGTTGCCGTCAAGCTCGTCAACGATGTTGATGTTGTCGACGTAGAGCGGCACGATGGTGGTGAGGTCGTCGGTAGAGCCGCCCACGCCCGTGAACACGAGGTTCACGTACGGGTACTTCTTGTAGTCGCTGAGCGCTATCTTCATCTGCTTCCACTCGCCCTGGTAGTTTTCCATCTCGGTGTCGTTCGGCGTGAACGAACCTACGGTGTGCAGCTTGCCGTCGGGCGTCTGCAACTGCACGTCGAGACGATGCGTGCAATACTGCATGTGGTAGAGTGCGAACTCCAGCGTCGGGTTGTTAGCCTCTTTCAGCGAAATCTTCGGACCTACGAAGTGAGCCTTCTCGCCCGTTGTTATCGTAGAGAAAGCTATCAGTCCGTGGTCGCCGTCCTCAGCATCAGTGTATGTAGCATACTGCATGATGTCCCACTTGGCGAGATTGCTGCCGTAGGTGTACCACGGTCCGCGCTCGAGCGAACGCTTCGCGAACGACTCCTTGTAGGGCAGCACGTACGGCTTGCCCACGAACATGGTGTCGGTAGACGCTGTCTCGCCCTTGCCAGTCGCGGTCTCAGGCGTGATGAGATACCAGATGAGCTTCTGCTCGTCGTTCTTCATCGTGAGCTGCTCGCTGTACGAGTTGGAGGTGACAACGGTGCTGCGCAGCGAGCTGCCGTCGAGGTTGCCGAGGTTGTACTTCAGGCTCGTCTGGTCGATGCTGCCGCCGTTGGTGCCAACGGTAGGCGCCGTCCACGAGAGCGATACCTTGCCTTCGTCGGTAGCCGAGAGCTTGATGTCCGTAACAGCCGCCGGCGTGTCGTAGCCAACGTACGCCGTGAGGAGAAGTGTCTTGCCCTGTCCGTGCTTGTTGGTAGCAATGATAGCGTATTCGTTCGTGCCGGTGTTGGCAGGAGTGTCCTGCACAGACAGCTTCGTGCCGGGCGCTACGTTCTCGAAGGTCTTCACGAGGCGGTCGTCCGTAGTGTTCTTCACGACAACCGTAGTGAGATTCTCGGTGAGCGTGCCGCCCTTCATGTCCTTCGTCGGAGCATTGAACACGATGTCTACGCGCTTCTCTGCTCCAACGCCCTGCGCCGTAGCCTCTGTGGCGCAAGCCGGGATGTGTACCGAACCGATCTTTGTGATGCGCAGGTTGTCGATGGTTACGTAGCTGGTGTAGTCGTACGGGCTGCACGAGTGGATGCCGATGTACGTGAGTCCGCTGTATTCGGGCATGAACTCTGAGGTGTATGTCTTGTATTCGTCTTCAGCCACCTGCGTCGCCGGCATGATGATCTGCTTCAGACTCGCTCCGCGTTGCTCCTTGCCCGCCGCAATCTCCAGTTTCTTTACATAGCCCTGGTCGCCGTAAGCGTCTATGCTCACCTGGTAGACCGAGTCGGTGCTGAGGTTGAACGGCGGCGTGATAACCCAGTCGTCGTCGTCGAGACCTGCCTCGCTCGAACCGCACATCATGCAGTCGAAGAACGGCTCCCATGTGTATCCGTCCTCGTTCGTGTCCTCTATGACGAGCGAGTTGCACTCCGTCTCGCTGTCGAACAGCATTTCGTAGGGCAGCGATGCCACCGTGCCGAGCTGCAGCTTGTCGGTCTTCACAGCCTCGCCGCTGTATCCGCCCGTCATGGCTACCACCTCGTAGTAGTAGAAGCCGTACTGCAGACCGCCTATTGTGTTGTCTGTGCACGATGTCGCCGTGCCTTCGTACACCTTCACGTTGTCGGGCTGTCGCGTCACTACGTACTTCACGTCCGTCGGGTCGTAGTAGCCGTCGTGTACGCCCTTGGTCGGCGCCTCCCACGTTACCTGCACGGCGCCCTTGTCCTCAAAGGCTATGGCGTCCTTGGCTTCCACCTCGTCGGTTCCAGCCCAGAAGTATGAGTACGCCCACGGACTTCTGCCTGATGTGTTCTGCGTAGTCACCTTCAGATAGTGCATGCCACGGCTGAGCTGCTTAGGCAGCGTCACTGTCTCACCGGCTGTCGTCGTGCCGGTGGCGGTCTGTTCTGCCTTGTCGTCTACGCAGAGCGTGTAGGAGAGTGAGCCGCTAAGCGTGCTTCCGCACATCGTAGCGGTAGGCGCCGTGAAGCTGACCGTTCCGCTGAGCACACCCTTCTCGTACTTGCCGCCGAAAGTCGTAGCCGTCTGCGGAGCGTTGTCGGCTGCGTACGGGCTGAGCGTGTATATGCCCGTGAACTCGTAGCGCTCGGGTATGGTGGCGAGTGTTGTCGTCTTGCCCGTGCTGAGGTCTATCTCGCACAGCTCAGGACTCTCGTTGGTGTAGTGCGGCGTCATAGCCCAGAGCATGCGTCCCGAAGCATAGTCGAATGTGGCGCTCTGCGAGTATTTCACCGACTTGCCGGTCTGTCCAATCTTGGTCAGCTTGCCCGTCTGCTTGTCTACGCTGTAGAGCATGCCGTATGCGCCTACGCCGTAGAGCTTGCCGTCGCGTGTGGACGCAAGCACAATCAGCTCCTCGTCTATATCGGCTATCTTCGAAGCGAAGCCGGTGATGGGGTTGAGCGTGCCGAGGAAGTATTGCGTAGAGGTAGCCGTCTCCTTGAAGCAGCCGTAAATCTTGTCGCCTACGGGGTCGTAGGTGAGGTCGGACGCCGCACTGCTGTACGACTTGATGGTCTGCTCGTTGATGAGTTTCCAGTTGTTCTTCGTGTCGAACGTGCGGAACGTAACCACCTGCTCGAATTCGTAGCGCGTGAAGTCGACGAGGTGATACATACCGTCGATGTATACACCGCCGCCGTTAGCCTTGATGGCGTCGTTGCGCACTTCAAGTTTGATGGCGTTGCCGTTGTCTGCAGGCATGCTGTACAGTCCGTATGGCGGCGCTTCCATGTCCTCCCATTCATGACCGAACACGACGCTGCCGTAAACCGTCGGATTGGTTTGCGCCGTCACGGGTGTGGTCAGCGCGAGTGCTCCGAGAGCTGCGTAGAGTAATCTTGATTTCATGATTATAGAATTTGTTTGTGTTATTGAATTTTTTAAACTCTCTCGAAAATAAAAAAGAGAGTTGAGAGTTAAGGGCTGAAAGTCACGTAGTGCAGGTTTCTGCTGCACCATCCTTACCTTATTTATAATAATACGGTAATCATTGCTTTCAATCCTTAACTCTCAACTCTCAATGCTTAATTGTCAGTTGTTCTTGCTCTGCTCTGTTACTTCACAAGAACCTTGTATGTAACGCCAGCTGCCTTCACGATATACATGCCGCGAACCACGCTGATGCGCTCTGCGAAGCCGGCTGTGCGCTGCGCTACGAGTGCGCCGTCTGCAGCATATACTGTGACGGTCTTACCCATTGCGCCGGTTACAACCAGCGTGTTCTTCTCAACGCTCACGTTCACGCCGGCTGCGTCGATGTCGTTGATGCCTACAGTCACCTCCACCTCTGCAAGGTTTGAAGCGAGCGACTCGCCCTTGTCGTAAACTGCTGTCACTACGTAGCCGTACTTAGCCGACTCGGTGAGGGTGTTGTCGGTGAATTTCTCGCCGCTTACGAGCGACTTGTTCACCTTCTTGCCGTCGCGGTATACGTTGTAGCCGTTCAGCTGAAGGTCTTCGGGCTTAGATCCTGCCTCTACGAACTTGATGTCGTCGAGCAGCAACGCGAACTTGTTGTTGGATACGCAGCGGATAGCGAAATACTTGGTGCCCTCAGGCAGCTTGTACTCGTATTCCTCCCAATCCTGAACGTTGTTCACGTCTTCTGTTTCGCCCAACTTCTGGAAGTTTGCGATGGCTTTGCTGGTCTTTGAGTAGAGCACCTCGAACTGTTCTGGCACAGCAGCGCCGCCCATGCCTGCCTTGGCGAAGAAGCTGATGGTCTGTGCCTCGCCGTTGAGCTGCGGAGAGATGAGCCAGTCGTCGTTCTGTGCCTTTGTGGCGCCGCCGTCGGTAGACGCGCAGCTGAAGCTTACGAGCATCTGCTCGCCAGAGTGAGCCTCCCACGACTTGAACGGTATGCCTGCCTTCTCAGCGTTGAACACCTGGAACGCCATCGGCTCGCCTGCATGGTCGTACTTGAGCGGTCCGAACATTGTGTTGAGTGTGATCTGGATGGTCTTCTGCTTGTCGCCGTCGTACATTGTCCAACCACCTACACCGTCGATGATAAAGGTGTCGTATGTATCGAACGACTCGGTTGTTGCCTTCGGCTTGCGGTCTGTAAGGTTAGGCGCAGTCCATGTGAGGTTTACGTTGTTGCCTGACGCTGTAGCCTTCAGCGCTGTAGCTGTAGGATAGTCGGGCAGAACGACCTTGACTTTGCCGTTCTCGGATGAGTTGTTCTCCGGCAACTGGTCTTTAGCGTAGTCGATAGACACACGATAGTTGGTTTGTTCGGGGTCGAGCACGGATGTCACGTCCTTCATAACCACCGATTTCACCATGTCACCGTCGATATTGACGCCGTCGATGCGGCTTGCTTCCTTGTCGTTCTTATAGAGTACGATGTCGTAGTCGGCACCGTTCACAGCTGCGCTTGCGTTGTTGCGAAGCGAGAACTCGATAATCGACTCGCTGCCTGCGTTGACGCTCTCTTCTGTTGAGATAGACATAGCCATGAGGTCGCGGTCTGCCTTCTCAACGATAGCTACGTTGTCGTAAGCCGCGAAGTTGTCAAGATTCTTAACTGCCTTGCCCTCGAAACCGATGCGCACGAACTTGCTGTCCTTGTACGGAGTGAGGTCAATGCTATAGCGGTTCCAACCCTTTGTGCCTTCTGCTGTAGAGATGCGGCGCACGTTCACGAACTCGCCGTAGTCTTTCTGTACGCTGATGTTCAGCTCGTCGCCGTCACCGTTCAGATAAGCCCAGAAGTTAAGCACGGGGCTTTGCATGTTGCTGATGTCAACCTTCGGCGATTCGCTGCGCACCGACTTGCCAACTGCTGTTGCTGAGAAAGACTGCAGTCCGCCGTCGTTGTCTTGTGCCGTCGTTACGGTCGATTCGGTCGTAGCATAGCAGTATGCTTCGCCAATCTCTCCGTTGGTAACGTTCGTGATCCACGGTCCACTCTTCATTGTGCAGTTCTTGAACGACTCAATCATCGGAGCCGACAAAGCCGGACCAGCGATTGTAGTTACTGTCTGCCAACGTTCTCTACCGCCACCGCTGTTGTTCACAGCGTAAACACTATAGCCGGTATATACCTGCTTGTTACCAATCTTCAGCTGCTCGTCGTAGTGGTTCTCGTTGCCGAGCGACACATCTTCTGAAGAACTGCCGATAGAGATGTAGTATGTAAGACCTTCGGGGTCGATGTATCCGCCGTGCAAGCCCACCGGAGCATCCCATGTGACATGGATAAGTCCCTCCTTGTTGAGGTCTTCCACTGCTTTAAGATTGCGCACAGCGCCCGGTTCGTCAAGACCTACGTATACGGTGAGGGTAGCCTCAAGACCTTCCTCGCCGGCTGCGTTCACAGCCACAACAGAATACTTGTGGTTGGCTGATTCTACGCCCTCATCCTTGAAGTTGCAAGCAGCACCAGGAGTCACATTGGTGAATGTAGTGATGTTTGTACCGTCGCGATATACCTTCACCTGCAAGTTTCCGCTGAGCGCAGCACCGGTTATGGTGGTTGTAGGCGCCTTCACGCTGATGTTGGCATAAGAAGCGCCCTTCTCGCCTGCCACAACCTTAAAGTCTGACGGCACTTCCGGTGCGGTTGACGGCACTTCTGTTATCTTCATGTTGTCTACGAAGAGCGTGCTCTGGTTTGCCTCGCTCACGCTGTGAATACCGAAGTAGTGCAGACCGTCCTCCTTGGCGCGATATGTGCCAGTAAGGGTGTGGCGACGCGGATCGTATGTGATGTCGGTCGGTGCGATAATCTCCTCGGTGAGTGCCTCTGCGGTGGGCGCCAGGCCTACGGCTGCAGCTACACGCTCAACCGGATAGGTGTTAACCGCGTCGAACGAGAACTTGTACGCTGCGTTCTTCTTCATGTTCACGGCAGGCGATACGAGCCAGTCGTCGCCCGCGTTTTCTGCGTTGTACTTATAAGTGGCTGCTTCATAGTCGCTATCGAAAGTCCAAGTCGATTTGTCGTTGTTGGCGTCGATAACTGTCAGTTGGTCGAAGAGTTCCTCGGTATGTATCGAGTTCTCGTACGGCAGCTTCACGCTTACACCGATGGTTACGTCAGCCGACTCTGCAAACTCGCTCTGCATGTCGCCGTTGCTTGCAGCCACCTTATAGTAATATGTGGCAAGGTCCGGCGAAGCAATCTTGTCGGTATAGGTGGTTTCTGTGATGCCCTCAGCAAGAGTAATGACGTCAGTAGCGTCGCTGCTGTTCACACGCACTACGGTGTAGGTCAGTTTGTCGGCGTCGAAGAATCCGCCGTTGACGCCGCCCGTAGGAGCCTTCCAAGTGAGCGTTACGTTCTGTCCGTTGGCTGTAGCCTTCAAGCCGGTAGGCTTCTTCGGCTGGTCGTAGCCGAGACGTACGCTCTGCGAAACGGGAGCGCTTACAGCAGCCGGAGTATTGCCGCTGGCAGCAATCTCTGCAGTCACGGTTACGTTAGTCATGCCGCTGACAGTTGTAGTGAAGTTTGTGTTGACAGCTGCGCCAGCCGCTGCGGTGCCCGTTGCAGCAACCTCACCGTTGAGACGCACGGTGTAATTAAGCGAACCGCTGAGCGCAGCATCCTTCACGTCCTTTGACGGCATAGTGAACTTCACCGTGCCGCTTGTGAGCGAAGTAAGGTCGACGCTGAGGTTGCTCACTGTCTGCGGAACCGCCTTCAGCGTGAGGTCCTGCTTGATATAAAGACCCGTAATCTGGTCGTAAGCATAGTTGTCTATGAAGTTGCACACCTCAGTTCCCTTGCCGGTAGCAGGATCAATCTCGATGATGCGTGTCGCCCAATCGTCCTTATCGAGCATAGCCCAATAGATCTTGCCCGTAGAGTAGTCGCATGTAGCACTCTGAAAGAGCTTGAACGGCTTGTAGCCAGTCTCGCCGACCACCGTTGCCGTGCCGCTATACTTGTTCACGGCGTAGAGTTTGCCGCTACGACCGATAGTGTAGAGGTCGCCGCTCTTGTTGCAGGTGATAGCCACCATCGACTCAGGCAGTTCGCCGATAGCCACACTGTTTGAGGTATAGTCGTTCTCTCCCCAGTAGGTGGTGACGAGCTTGCCCAATGTCTTGTATGTGCCAGAGTAGTCGTCGTCTGAGAACAGACCGTACACCTGCTGTGTTTCGGGGTCGAAAGCGAGGTCCATTGAGATGGCAGAGTAAGCCAGCTCCGGACTCGGCTTGTCTATCTTCATCTGCCATGTACTGGTGTCGTACTCGTAGAAGTGGATAGGGAACTTAACCTGCGTGTCGGTCTCCTCATACCATGAAGACAGATAAGTGCCTTGCACGTATGTAGCAGCGTTATAGCAATGCACGTTGCTGTTGACGAGACTAATGCTCGCCGCATTGTTGCTTGAGAACTTGTAGAGACCTGGGTCGCGTTCGTCGCTCATTGACACGTAGCCATAGAGCTGAACGCCCGCAGCCTTTGCCTTCTTCGCAGCAACCGATGGAGTCTGCTGTTTCGCCTTCTTGTTGGCGAGACGTCGTGCAATGACTTCCGCCGGCACCTTGTTGGCTTGGGCGACAGCCTGAGCCACGGGAGCCGCGATGACCGACAGCATCACCAGTGTCTTTGCGCACGTCTTCAGATTAACGATTTTACTCATTTGCGTATTGTTTTTATTATAATAGTATGGTCTATATTAAAAAAAGCGTCAGTAGACGACAATCTTTGCTTATAAACTACAAAGGTAAAACAAACCGAAGACAATACAAAATAAAAACTTACTTTATTTGTACTGTCTTCGGTTATATGAAGTGTTATGAAACTTATGTTAAACAATCTGCACCTGTTTGACAACTATTTAGTCTATTTCACGAACAGATTGCGTTTAGGCATCTTGCTGCCGAAGCGCTGTCGCAACTTGTCGAACAGCGCCATTGTGTCCTTCGAGAACTTGTGACCCTTCCACGTGCTTGTGTTCGTTATGAACACCCAACATTCGCCGTCGGGATAGCGCAGAACGATGGCAGATGTGCCCACGAGCGAGCCGGTGCGTATCCACGGACGGTTGCGCGGCGTGAAGTTCCAGCCAAACGAAAACTGATGGTCGGGCATCTCCTGCGTCATCAGTCGCACGGCTTCGGGCGAGAGTACGTCGGGCAGAGTAGGATCGCCGTCGATAGCCGCCACGAGTCGGCACAGCTCAGCCGCCGATGCTGTCCACGCACCTGCACCGAGTGCTGTCTTTATGTCGTTCTCGCCGTAGCAGCGCTCCACAAGCCTGCCGGAGTTGTTGAACTCCTGCGCTGGTAGCGACGAGGAGTGCATGTAGTATACCGTCTCGTTCTCGCGGCGGTCCTTAAGATAGTTGCCCGCGATATGGAAGTCGTAGCAGCCCGCCGGTTCGAGCACATAGCGCTGCATGAACTTCTCGTACGGCATGCCCGTGCGCTTCTCGATGATGAGCGACAGCAGCGTGTAGCCTATGTTGCAGTAGCGTTGCATCGAGCCAGGCGTATATCCGAGGTGACGGCGCAGCACGATGCGCAGCAGATTGCGGTGGTCGGGTGGAGTGGTGAGGTGGTTCTGCTGCATAATGTAGCGCGTAGAGAATATCGGGTCGCCTGCATAGTTGGTGAAACCAGCCTTGTGGCGCAGCAGCTGCTCGACGGTTATGTCGAAGTAGCGTTTGTCGCGTATGGAGTTGACGTAGAACGTGTCGTTCAGAATGCCCTGCGGTCCGAACACCTTGTCCGTCAGGCGCACCTTGCCCATGTCGCGCAGCTTCATGATGCCCACAGCCGTGACGAGCTTCGACACCGATGCCATGCGCATGATGTACGACGGCTCCATAGGATACTGCTTGTCGACGTTGGCGAAACCGAATCCGCGTGCGTAGAGCAGCGAGTCGTTGCGCGATATGGCGAGCTGAGCGCCGTTTATCTCCCAGCGCTTGAGGTAGCGGCGCATGATAGAGTCCATGGCGTGCAGCTCGGGCTGGTCGGAGATCGCGTTGCAGAGCGTGTCGTTGAGGTGTACGATGTGTGTTGAGTCGTTGATGTGTTGGGATGTCGTGGTGTCACGATCCGAGCACGACGAGCAAGTGCAGCGGCAGATGCCCAGCGTAATGAGTACGACAAAGGTGAGGCACCCCATGCAGGAGATCCTCACCTTAGTGCGATATTGTTTCTTTATTCTGTATCCGAACATTTTTATGATAATCCTTCAATTTCGCCGTTCACGATGTCGATGTTCATCGCTGCCGGCACCTTTGGCAGACCAGGCATACGCATGATGCTGCCTGCCACAACAACAATCATTTCAGCGCCCGCGTTGATTACTATGTCGCGCACGTTCACGTCGAAGCCCGAAGCAACGCAATACTGCTTGGCGTCTGTAGAGAACGAGAACTGTGTCTTTGCGATGCAGACGGGGAAGTGCTCGTAGCCCAACTCCTTAATCATCTGCAGCTTCTTCTTTGCCGGTGCAGCGAACGAGACGCTTGCCGCTCCGTATATGTTCTTAGCCACCTTCTCTACCTTTTCCTCGATAGAGTCCTCGTCGTCGTAAACGAGCTTCAACGGCTCAGACGGGTGCTTCTCTATAGTCTCCACCACGAGGTTAGCCAAGTCGACAGCGCCTTTGCTGCCTTCGGCGTAAGCGTCGTTCTCGGCGAAGCCCACGCCAATCTCTGCGCAGTAGTTCTTCACGATTTCTATCTCCTCAACCACGTCGCCTGCATAGCGGTTGAACACCACAGCCACGGTCTGACCGAACGACTGCAGGTTCTTGATATGCTTGTCGAGGTTGGCGAGACCCTTGCGGAGACCCTCGCTGTTGGGCTTTTTGATGTCCTCTACAGCCACGCCGCCGTGCATCTTGAGGCCCTGCGCAGTAGCCACGATGAGCGTCATCTTAGGCTGCAGACCGCTCTTGCGGCACTTGATGTCGTAGAACTTCTCTGCTCCGAGGTCGGCACCGAAGCCAGCCTCCGTGATGACGTAGTCGCCGAAGGTCATAGCCATCTTCGTAGCGAGGATGGAGTTGCAGCCGTGAGCGATATTGGCGAACGGACCGCCGTGTACGAACGCTGCGGTGTTCTCGGTAGTCTGCACGAGGTTAGGCGCAAGTGCGTCGCGCAGCAGAACGGTGATGGCGCCAGCCACGCCGAGATCCTTCACGGTGAACGGCTTGCCATCAACGGTGTAGCCCAGAAGTATGTTCTCGATGCGTCGGCGCAGGTCGTCCTCGTCCTTAGCGAGGCAGAGTATAGCCATAATCTCCGACGCAGGAGTGATGTCGAAGCCCGATTCGCGCACAATGCCGTTCGCCTTGCCGCCCATGCCGGTCACGATGTCGCGCAGTCCGCGGTCGTTCACGTCAAGCACGCGGTTCCAGAGCACTTCGCGCAGAGCGAATCCGTTATCGCGGTTTTGGTACATATAGTTGTCGAGCAGCGCCGTGATAGTGTTGTGCGCTGAGGTGATGGCATGGAAGTCGCCTGTGAAGTGTAGGTTTATCTTGTCCATCGGCAGCACCTGTGTGTGTCCGCCGCCGCATGCTCCGCCCTTGAGTCCGAACACCGGACCGAGCGACGGTTCGCGCAGGGCGCATATAGCCTTCTTTCCGATGCGTGTGAGTCCGAGCGCAAGACCGATAGTAACGGTAGTCTTGCCGATTCCAGCCTTGGTCGGTGTGATGGCTGTAACGAGTATAAGGTTGCTCTTCTTCACGCGCTCCTCGTCGATGAGGCGTGTCGGAACCTTAGCCATGTAGTGACCGTAGTGTTCGAGTTCTTTTGTCGGGATGCCATACTTCGAAGCAACTGCTTCAATCTCCTCGAGCTTGGTGCTGCGAGCAATTTCGATGTCTGTCATTGTGTGTGTGATGTTTGTAGAGTTATCCTCTTGTTGTTATAGAGTTTTGAACCCTTGTGGTTACAAAGTATGGAGTGCGAGTGCAAAGGTACAATTAAATAATCAATAATGTGAATATTGGGCTGCGTTTTTGCCACAATATTTAAATTGTACTATGCTAAAATGATATTTGCAGGAACACCAAGTTCGTGATATATGTTTCTTGCTACATCGTAGTTGATGGCTCTACGTCCATGCAGAATGTCGCTCAATGCTGTCGTCGACACTCCTATAGCTTTCGCAGCATCCTTTTGTTTGAATCCCTTTTTGCGAAATGCAACTTTGATGGCTGCAATCAAAGAGGGCTTTACGCGCCATGGGTGTGGTTCAACTTCACATTCCCAGTCGTAAGCGGCTTCGCTGAGTATTTTCAATTCTTCTTTTTCTACTTCGCTAAGGAAGTCCATACCGCCTAACTGAGTGCCTTTTTCGAGAAGCATCTCCATACGTTCATTAATCTCGTTATATGTCTTTTCGTCTTTGATAGTCATAATATTATATGTTTTTAATGTCCTTAATCTTGTCATACTCTGCGTGTGTTCCAATGAATCTTATGTGAAGAAAACCTTGAAAGAACACAACGATTGTAATTAATCTGAATTTGTTGCCAGATATATTGAATACGTATCTGTCGTTTCCGACATAGTCAGCAGATGGAAAAGCTGCTTTTAAGTCAGCATGACTCTTCAAATCTGTTTTTTCGATGTATTCAGCCCAACGCATTAATGGGTCAATTGCATCAGGATGTTTCTTTCCGAAATCCTTTAGCAACTTGAACTTTAATATTTTCATAGTTGTTTTATTTAATGCAAAGATAGTAAAAGTTCTCAATGTGGAGAACTTTCACTAAGGAATTTTATATTTTTTGTGATACAATAAGGGCGTGCCACCTAAAGTGACACGCCCTAAATGCTATTGTTTTGTCATCGGACAGCGTACGCAATCCGTTTACTTAACCTGCTTCTTTACGCTGCCGTCAGCGTACTTGACGAGCACAACGCCACGCGCGTTAGCACCAACCTTCACGCCGTCTACGGTGTAGCGAGCCACCTCAGCTGCGTTCTCCGCAGCCTCAGTCTTGTTGATGCCAGTCGAGAAGTCGACAGCTACGTAGTCGGACGGAGCAGAAACCACCTTCTTGTTGTTGTACATTCTCTGTCCGTACACGCGGTAAGCGTAAGTGTGGTTAGCCTTCGGCTGAGCGAGCTTAGTAAGAGTGTAGCTTGTCTCCTCCTCCTCAATCTCTTCAGAGTTGTCGAGGAAGGTATAAACGCGGTCGCCAGCCTTCAGGTTCTGAGTTATCTTGATCTCGTCGATGATGAACGGATAGTGGTTCTGGCAAGTGAATGCGATGCGGTCGCTGAGCTGGCCCGCTGTGAAGTTGAGCGTGAATGTGCTCCAGTCGTCGGGGTTGAGCTGGCACTGCTTGGTCTCGCGTGTGTTCTTGCTGTAGACGATGAGTGTCTCGTCCTTGAGCATAGAGCGTGCCTTCACCTTCACCTGATAGCTTCCGCCGTCGTTGTTAAGTGTAAGCTGCGGAGTGACGAGTTCGCCGCTGATGTTGTAGTCGGTCATGCCGGTGCAAACGAAGCAGCCCTCAGCGTATCCGCCCCAGTAGCACTCCCATCCGTTGTTGTATACCATATCCAAGCCCACCTTCTCGTACTTGCCGTTCTGGAAAGCGTACGGCTTGTCGATAGTTACGCCCGAGCCCGAAATCTTAGAGAAGTCCTCGTTGATCACCACGTAGCTCGCTGCGTCAGCCGGAGCCGTGTAGAGGTCGTTGTTCTCTACGTAGTAGCTTTCAGCCTTCGGCGAGAGCTGCCAGTTGGCTGTATAGCTGTCCTTGCGCACGTCGTTGGCAGACTCTGCTACCGGAGCAGCTACGCCGATAGCCTCGTAAGCCTCAGACGAAGGCGATGTGCTCTCTGCGTTGCAAGCCTTAACGACGAACGAGTAGTCGATAGCCGGGTCAAGACCGTCGACGGTGAAGCTTGTGCCGTCCACGCGCTTGTCCTTTATGTCGTAGTGAGTGGTAGTGGTGTTCTTTGTGCTCCATGCCATGTCTGTGAGACCCAATGCGCAGTCGTCGGGGAAGCCCGCAAGACGGAAGCGCACAGAAGTACACTTGTACTTGTCCTGTGTAACGAAACGTGTCCAGTCGAAGTCGTGGATGTTGCCCTGACCGTATTCAGAAGCATCGACGTAGATAGTCGTGAACTTCTTCCAGGCGTGTCCGTCGAAGAGCTCAACGATGATTTGGGCGTCGCCTATCTCCTCCGCGTTCTTCGGCATCTTGCACTCAACGATGTTTATCTCAAGCGTATTATAGTAGCCGCCGTTGTCGGGCATGGTGATGACATCGCCGTTCTTGAACAGCAAAGCACCTTTTATGCCGTCAGCCGACTTCTCGAAGAACTCGGGTTCCTTGCCGCTCTGCGACTTATAACCCCAGCCCTCAGGCAGCTTGCCGCTGGTCTTCATCGAAGTGAAGTTCTCGAGGAATGTCTGTTCTTCTGTCTCGCCTTCCTTCACGTCGTGAAAGAGAGAGAACAGATAGTGGGTTGCGCCGTTCACAGCATTCCAGTGAGCTGTGAAACCGTCTGCCTTGAATCCGCTTATACCTGCAGGTGTTGGGGCTGTGAGCGTAGTCGGTCGGCTTATCTTCACGTCGTCGATGAGCACCTTGTCTAATGTGCTGAACGCGATGAGCAGGTTGCTGCTGTTGTAGGTGGTATTGTTAAAGTAGAACGTAAACTCGCGCCACTCGCTCTTTGTTGTTGTGAACGGCTCGTGGTACGGAGTCTGGTTGTACTGTGTAGCTGCGTCCTCCCACAGACCGATGGTAAGCTGTGCGTTGTCGCGATAGTTGCTTGCGAGTGTTTTTGCGCGCACCTTCACCTCATACTCGCCGATGTATGCGCCGAGCGGTGTGTAGAGCTGCGCTCCGTAGTTGTCGGGGCTGATGAGTGCGCACGCGCCGCCTGCCTGGTGAACGCCGTAGCCGCTCCAACCGCTCTGGTGAAAGTAGCTGCTCGGTATTGTGCCAGTCTCGTTGCTGATGGCGCTCGAAGGCTCGCTCTCGCTGCCTGCGGTGAAGAGGCTGAAGTCTTCTTCAAGTTCTGTTGCTGATTGTGCGTATGCCAATGGAGTAGCAGCGGCAAATACTGCTGTAAAGGCAATAGCTTTGATTGTAGAAAAACTCATAAAAGTGATTTTGGTTATAATAAGATTAGATAATGCGTACAAAATTAGTTATTTATTTCCGTATTTACCTTACTTTTACTAATTTTGTGTGCGAAAAACATTCATTCACATTGTTTTCGAAACCGACGTAACAAATTAAATAACAACTATATGAAGAAAATCTTTACACTTTTAGCTGTGGCTTTCGCCACAATCGGTGCTTCGGCACAGACCCTGCCTGGCTTGGCTGACATCATCAAGACACAGCCCGAAGGCACACTTCACAAAGACCTCAACCACTACTTCGAGGGTGCATACGTAAACAAAACTGACAACTTTATCTACGACCACCTTGGCGACGGCTACGTGTCGGACATCGTTGAGGTTGCCGACGGTAGCTTGTACATAAAGAATCCGTTCGGCTTCTTCCCGTACGGCGACATTTGGATGAAGGCTGTAAAGGGCGAGGGCAACACCTACGAGGTGCGCATGCCGCAGGCTGTATACGACAATGAGGGCGACGCGCAGGATCCTATCCTCTACGCTTGGCGCTACGTCAAGAACAGCGAGGGCAGCGAAGACTACGCTGCTGTTGACGCCGCTTCGCAGGTCGTTAAGTTCGAGCTGCGCAATGATTCGCTCGTAAAGGTTGGCGCTAAGGATGCGTTTATCGGTCTCGGTTCAGCCGACGGCTACTTCTATGGCTACGGCGACACGGTGTCTATATATAATAAGGTGAAGGACGCAGTGCCGGTTCCGGCTGACGCAAGCAAGGCTGTGAAGTACAAGGTTTCGTACAACGACAGCGAGGACGACGAGGCAGACAGAACGGTACGCGTAGTGTTCGAGGGCGACAAGGTTTACATCGGCGACCTCGACTACGAGTCGCCAGACCTCTGGATCTGCGGCACTATCAACGGCAACAAACTGCAGCTCACAAAGTGGCAGTATATGGGTATCGACCGCGACAACGCTACATACGGCACCGGTCACATGTATCTTTATCCGTTCGGTTGGGGCAAGTTCACAGATGCTGAAGGCGAGAAGTATGGACTCTACGAGATTGAGAACCCTGCGTTCGACTACGATGCGGCTACAAAGACCTTCTCTACCGACGAACTGACTATCGCTATCAACCGCGGTCACAACTATTATCCGTATGTTTACTACACAAAGCCTAAGTTCCGCCCGGCTTCTTCTACATCTGTAAACGCTATCGCAACCGGCGAAGCAGGCATAGTAAGCTACTACGACCTTAGCGGTCGCCGCATACAGCGTCCTACAAAGGGCGTGTTCGTGAAGACAACCGTTGCTGCCGACGGCACAAAGGTTGCGAAGAAGATACTTAAGTAATTAGACATTTGACATTCATTTAAGCGGAATGACCCTTAAAGAATTTATTGACGAATGGAACAATGACGAACCGACGGTGCTTGTACACACCAGCGGTTCTACCGGAAAACCGAAGCCGCTACGCGTAGAGAAGCTACGTATGGCGGCTTCGGCGCATATCACATGTGCCTTTCTCGGACTGCAACGCGGCGACACAGCTCTGCTTTGCATGCCGCTCGACTATATTGCGGGCAAGATGGTGGTGGTGCGTTCGCTTGTATGCGGTTTGCGACTCTTGACGGTAGAGCCGTGCGGACATCCGCTGCGCGGACTAAGCGAAGCGCCGGTGTTCGCGGCAATGGTTCCGCTGCAGGTGTACAACAGCTTGCAGGTGGAGGAGGAGCGCGCACTGCTCAGGCAGATAAAGCATCTCATCATTGGCGGCGGAGCCGTGAGCGGCGAGATGGCAGCCCAACTGAGGCAGTTCCCCAACGCCGTTTGGAGCACGTATGGCATGACCGAGACGCTCTCGCACATCGCTCTGCGCCGACTCAGCGGCGAAGAGGCAAGCGACTGGTACGAACCGTTTGAAGGCGTCGACGTTAGTCTCAACGCCGATGGCTGTCTTGTGATAGACGCTCCGGCTGTATGCGCCACTACGCTCACCACCAACGACATCGCGGAGATAGCTCCCGACGGCAGACACTTCCGCATACGCGGCAGACGCGACAATGTGGTGTGCAGCGGTGGCATAAAACTGCAGATTGAGGAGATAGAAGCCCATCTGCAGCCGTTTGTCAGCGTGCCGTTCATGATAACGAAGCGCACGGATGCACGTCTCGGCGAGACGGTTGTGCTGCTTGCTGCAGATGCGGACATCGAACAGCTCAAGACAGCGTGCCACGAACACCTCACGAAATACGAAACGCCGCGAGCGTTCGTCGCCGTGGAACGTCTGCCATACACCGAAACGGGTAAGCCGGCGCGAGCGGAGGCTCTCCGAATGGCGCAGGAAGGGTAGAACTGTTGGTTGCAGCTTCAGGCTTTTCGGAGCATCAACCAGCCGCTTTCCACTCGTAATCACAACGTTTTTCAAAACAACATCCCATCACTTTTCAACTCTTAAACTTAAAGAAATATGAATACACCGACAAACATCACTCCCATACACCGCCTCTTGTTCATCTGTCTCGGCAATATATGCCGCTCGCCGGCTGCCGAAGGCGTGATGAAGGCGAAGGTGCACGCCGCAAAGCTCGACGACAAGTTCTTCATCGACTCGGCAGGTATCGGCGACTGGCATGTAGGACAACTGCCCGACAGCCGTATGCGCGAGCGTGGTGCACGCCGTGGATACCGCCTGGACAGTCGCGCACGCCAGATACGCCAATCAGATTTCGACGACTTCGACTTGCTGCTCGTGATGGATCGCGAGAACTACCGCATCATCACCTCGAAAGCTCCCGACGAGGAGTCGCGCAAGAAGGTGCGCATGCTCACCGACTATCTGCAGGAGCACAAGAACACCGACATCGTACCCGATCCTTACTACGGCGACCTCAGCGACTTCGACTATGCGCTCGACCTTATAGAGGACGCTTGCGAGGGATTGCTCGAACAATGTCTGTAGGCGAGAGACGCTGTCTGATGAAACAAAACTGAAACTTAAGAAAACGCTCGTTACCGCGGTCTGGTAACGATGTTACCGCAGCGCTGTAATGATCTTACCGCAGCGCTGTAATGATGTTACCAGTGCGCGGTAATTACGTTACAAGTTTTCATCGGTCAGCAATTATTTATTATAAAATCATAAAAAGGCGCACCCTTTCAGAAATATTTAGTAAATTTGCATTTGTATTTTGCATAGTTGTGTGATGTCGGCATAGTCCGGCAGCTGTGCGCACGGCTTAAAGCGAATAAGAAAAGTAAAGTTAGAAGATAAAAAGAAGAAATAAATATGAACGTTTTAGAACTAAGTGAACAAGAGATTGTAAGAAGACAGAGTCTTCAGGAACTGCGCGATATGGGCATTGAACCGTATCCTGCAGCCGAATTTCCAACCAACGCCTTCTCGGAGGATATTAAGAACGACTTCAAGGACGAGGACGAAAAGCGCGAGGTGGTTATCGCCGGACGTATGATGAGCCGCCGCGTAATGGGTAAGGCAAGCTTCGTTGAGCTTCAGGACTCGAAGGGTCGTATCCAGGTGTACATCACATGCGACGATATCTGCCGTGAGGAGGACAAAACTCTCTACAACACTGTGTTCAAGCGTTTGCTCGACATCGGCGACTTCATCGGTGTGAAGGGTTTCGTGTTCCGCACACAGACCGGTGAGATTTCAGTACACGCACAGTCGCTTACTCTGCTCTCTAAGAGCCTCAAGCCGCTGCCTATCGTGAAGTATAAGGACGGCGTGGCTTACGACAAGTTCGAAGATCCTGAGCTGCGTTTCCGTCAGCGCTACGTAGACCTCATCGTTAACGACGGCGTGAAGGACACATTCCTTCAGCGTGCTACCGTAGTGCGTACTATCCGCCGCGTGCTCGACGAGGCTGGCTACACAGAGGTTGAGACCCCGACACTACAGGCTATCGCCGGCGGCGCTTCAGCTCGTCCGTTCATCACCCACTTCAACGCGCTCAACATAGACATGTACATGCGTATCGCTACCGAGCTCTACCTCAAGCGCCTTATCGTGGGCGGTTTTGAGGGCGTTTACGAGATTGGCAAGAACTTCCGCAACGAGGGTATGGACCGCAACCACAACCCTGAGTTCACATGTATGGAGCTCTACGTGCAGTATAAGGACTACAACTGGATGATGTCGTTCACAGAGAAGCTGCTCGAGACTGTCTGCATCGCCGTGAACGGCTCTACAGAGCGCAAGGTAGGCGACAACGTCATCTCGTTCAAGGCGCCTTACCGCCGTCTGCCTATCCTCGACGCAATCAAGGAGAAGACAGGCTTCGACTGCAACGGCAAGAGCGAGGAGGAAATCCGCGCATTCTGCCTCGAAAAGGGACTTGAGGTTGACGAGACATTTGGTAAGGGCAAGCTCATCGACGAACTCTTCGGCGAGTTCTGCGAGGGCACATTCATCCAGCCTACATTCATCACCGACTATCCCGTCGAGATGTCGCCGCTTACAAAGATGCACCGCTCAAAGCCGGGACTCACAGAGCGTTTCGAGCTTATGGTCAACGGCAAGGAGCTTGCCAACGCCTACTCAGAGCTTAACGACCCGCTCGACCAGGAGGAGCGTTTCAAGGAACAGATGCGTCTTGCTGACAAGGGCGACGACGAGGCAATGATCATCGACCAGGACTTCCTGCGTGCCCTCCAGTACGGTATGCCTCCTACATCTGGTATCGGCATCGGCATCGACCGCCTCGTTATGCTCATGACCGGTCAGACAACAATCCAGGAGGTGCTGTTCTTCCCGCAGATGAAGCCGGAGAAGAAGATTCCGCAAAGCTCTATCAAGGAGTGGGGCGAGATCGGCGTGTCTGAGGAGTGGGCTTACGTGCTCCGCAAGGCAGGCTTCAACCTCATCTCTGACATCCGCGACGAGAAGGCTCAGGGCTTGCAGCAGAAGATTGGCGAAATCAACAAGAAGTACAAACTCGGCTACGAGAAGCCGTCTGTTAACGATATCCAGGCTTGGATTGACGCCGCAGCAAACGTTGCGGTAGAAACAGCAGAAGAAGCTGAGTAATTAATATATAAATGGTAGGAAGCGCTGGCTTCCTACTGTTTAATTTCTTAACGATAACGGTAATAGGATAGATGTTTAATTGCGGAAAAATAGCAATTATTGGCGGAGGCAGTTGGGCAACTGCAATTGCCAAGATTGTGATAGGTCATACCCATCACATAGGGTGGTATATGCGACGCGACGACAGCATAGAGGAGTTCAAACGCATAGGCCATAATCCTAATTATCTTACAAGTGTACACTTCAATACCGACGAGATATTCTTCTCGAGCGACATTAACCGCATCGTGGAGGCTTACGACACACTTGTGTTCGTGGTGCCGTCGCCTTATCTGAAGAACCATCTCAAGAAGTTGAAGACTCGCCTGCGCGAGAAATTCATCGTGACAGCGATTAAAGGTCTCGTTTCAGACGACAACATCGCCTGCTCCGAATACTTTCACGAGGTGTACGATGTGCCTGATGAGAATCTTGCGTGCATCGGCGGACCGTCTCATGCTGAGGAGGTGGCGCTCGAACGCCTTTCCTATCTCACCATCGGCTGTTCCGACCAGGAGAAGGCGCAGGCTTTCGCAGATGTGCTCGACTCGGAGTTTATCAAGACAAAGACCTCGTCGGACGTTATCGGCATCGAGTATTCGTCGGTGCTGAAGAACGTGTACGCCATTGCGTCAGGCATCTGCAGCGGTTTGAAGTATGGCGACAACTTCCAGGCTGTGCTCATATCGAACGCCGTTCAGGAGATGTCGCGTTTCCTCACCGCTATCAATCCCATCGAGCGCAGCGTCTACGACTCGGTATACCTCGGCGACCTGCTCGTTACGGGCTACTCCAAGTTCTCGCGCAACCGCACTTTCGGCACTATGATCGGCAAGGGTTATAGCGTGAAGAGTGCGCAGATAGAGATGGAGATGATTGCCGAAGGATTCTTTGGCACAAAGTGTATGAAGGAGAAAAACCGACACATGCACGTGAATATGCCAATTCTTGACGCCGTATACAATATATTGTACGAGCGTATCAGTCCGCAGATAGAGATTAAGCTGCTGACAGACTCATTCCGATAAAACCAAATTTTCATAAATACACACAAAACAATGAAAAGCATCAGCTTAGACATTACAAAAGCTACACAGTTCCTTTCAAAAGGCGCTGTTGAGGCTTATGAATCAAAAGTGGCAGCCGCTCACGAGGCTCTTGAGAACGGCACTTGTCCTGGTAACGACTTCCTCGGATGGCTTCACCTGCCGTCTTCAATCACACCGGAGTTCATCGCAGAGCTTCAGAGCGTAGCCAACACGCTGCGCGAGAAGTGCGAGGTGGTAGTGGTTGCGGGTATCGGTGGCAGCTACCTCGGTGCTCGTGCCGTGATTGAGGCGCTTGGCAACTCGTTCGCTTGGCTCGTACAGGACAAGAAGAACCCCACTGTAGTTTTCGCTGGCAACAATATCGGCGAGGATTATCTCGCCGAACTCACCGACTATCTCAAGGATAAGAAGTTCGGTGTAATCAATATCTCTAAGTCGGGCACAACTACCGAGACTGCTCTCGCTTTCCGTCTGCTCAAGAAGCAGTGCGAGGAACAGCGCGGTAAGGAAGAGGCTAAGGACGTTATCGTGGCTATCACCGACGCTCACAAGGGTGCTGCGCGTGCAGCCGCTATAAAGGAAGGCTATAAGACATTCGTAATTCCTGACAATGTAGGCGGTCGCTTCTCTGTTCTTACACCGGTCGGCTTGCTGCCTATCGCTGTTGCAGGCTTCGACATTAAGGCTCTTGTTGGCGGTGCTGCAGATATGGAGAAGGCTACTGGCAAGGACGTGCCGTTCGCTGAGAATCCTGCTGCTATCTACGCCGCTGTGCGTAACGCTCTCTATGCAGAGGCTGGCAAGAAGATTGAGATTCTCGTAAACTTTCAGCCGAAACTTCACTACATGAGCGAGTGGTGGAAGCAGCTCTACGGCGAATCTGAGGGTAAGGACGGCAAGGGTATCTTCCCTGCAGCTTGCGACTTCACTACCGACCTCCACTCTATGGGTCAGTGGATTCAGGAGGGCGAGCGCTCTATCTTCGAGACTGTCATCAGCATTGAGACACCTGAGAAGACTCTGTTCTTCCCGCACGACGAGGAGAACCTCGACGGTCTTAACTTCCTCGCTGGCAAGCGCGTTGACGAGGTGAACAAGATGGCTGAGCTCGGCACTCGCTTGGCTCACGTAGACGGCGGTGTGCCTAACATCCGCGTGTCTGTTCCGCAGCTCAACGAGTACTATCTCGGTCAGATCATCTACTTCTTCGAGATTGCTTGCGGCATCAGCGGCAACCTCCTCGCCGTTAACCCGTTCAACCAGCCGGGTGTTGAGGCTTACAAGAAGAACATGTTCGCTCTGCTCAACAAGCCTGGCTATGAGGCTGAGAGCGAGGCTATCCAGAAGCGTCTTGCTGAGGAGAAGTAATGTCTATTCTTGAATAGAAATTATATCTTAATAATACAATGTGAAAAACGGACTGCAGCGAAATATATTTCGGCAGTCCGTTTTTCTATTGGTTTGAGGGTATAGCGAGTTAGAATAATAAACAATTAGCTTTTCGTCGCTGACCCTTTTATAATTCAATATGTAATAAAAGCAATGATTAAAGAAGCAATCAAGCAATACCTGTCGTCTCACGGTTTCGATCATTTCGACCCGAAGTGCGTGCTCTTCGACATGGACGGCGTGCTTTACGACTCTATGCGCAATCATGCTGCGGCTTGGCAGGAAGCGATGGCGCAGTTCGACATCCACTTCACCGCTGCCGACTCTTATGCCACAGAGGGTGCGCGCGGCGTAGACACCATACGCCACTTTGTGCGCCAGCAGCAGGGTAGGGAGATTGACGAGGCAGAGGCGCAACGTATGTACGACGTGAAGGCCGACCTCTTCCATCGTATGCCGACTGCCGAGATATTCCCCGGTGTGCTCGATATAATGCAGAAGATACAGTCGTCGGGCCTTACAATCGGCGTTGTAACGGGTAGCGGTCAGCGTCCGCTCATCAAGCGTTTACTGTCTGATTTCCAGGGCTTTCTCACCGAAGACCATATCGTGAGTGCTTACGATGTGCAGCGTGGCAAACCCAATCCCGATCCCTATCTCATGGGACTCCGCAAGACTGGCAATTACGAGCCGTGGCAGGGCATCGTCGTTGAGAATGCTCCGCTCGGTGTGCGTGCCGGTTCAGCCGCCAACATCTTCACTGTGGGCATCAATAGCGGTCCGCTGCCAGATTCGGCTCTCTCTGACAATGGTGCGAACATTGTTCTTCAGCGCATGACCAAACTATGCGACTTGTGGGGCGAAATTCTCGCTGCCCGCAATTGATATAAAGTCAGCTGCATTAGCTTTCCGCTATGTGCAGCTGACTTTTTTCAATAAAAATGATAAGTCGCCTTAATTTTTCGCCTCTATAATTCTTATAATGTATAAAGCACGCCGCAAACGGGCATGCACAATACGAAAATAACAAAGTATAAACAACTAAAAAACAAGAATTATGAAACGAGTATTCAATCTTTTGGTAGTAGACGAGAGCGGAAGCATGGAGATTATCCGTAAGCAGGCATTGGTGGGCATCAACGAAACCCTTGAGACAATCCGCAAGATACAGAAGGCGCACAGTGAACTTGAGCAGCGCGTGACGCTCATCACCTTCGACAGCACGCACAAGAAGCTGTTTTACGACAATGTGGCTGCTGACGACGCATGCAGTCTCAGCATGCGCGATTATCGTCCGTGCGGTGGTACGCCGCTCTACGACACCATCGGTATGGGAATCGCGAAAATCAACGCGCAGGCTGCTGAGGGCGACAACGTGCTCGTCACTATCGTCACCGACGGCGAGGAGAACTGCAGCGAGGAGTACAGTTTGCGTATGATAAAGAACCTCATCGAGAAGCTGAAGAAGCAGGGATGGACGTTCACATTCATCGGCACAGACAACCTCGACGTGGAGGCAATGGCGGTTGATATGGGCATTGACAATCACCTCACTTTCCAGGAGGATGAGGAAGGTACGAAGAAGATGTTTGCCAGCGAAAACTTCTCGCGCGTACGTTATAGCGCTTGTCTGGCGAAGGGAGTGGAAATGCCGGAAGGCGGCTACTTTGATAAGAAAAAGAAGTAACGAGAGCTATGCTAATTGAGAGTCATCTCAGTTGAGAGTTGAGAATTGAGAGTTGAGAGTTATGATTACCTATGTTATATCTCATACAAAAGAGTTAACTGCAAAACATATCATAACTCTCAACTCTCAATTCTCAACTACGTAAGCACTTCCCAGAAGCTCTTAGGCAACCAGATGTTCTCCACAGAGCTCGCTAACTCGAATAGCGGCGCAATATCCTCAGGCTCGAAGCCCGCGATGCCGCAGCCGATAGGCGTCACGAGGAACGTCAGTTCTGGGTGCTCCTTGGCATAAGCGATGAAGTCGTTCACGTACGGGCGTATCGTCTCCGTGCCGCCCTGCATCGTGGGGATGGCATAACTCCTGCCCTGCATACCCACGCCATTGCCCATCACGGCTCCGAAGCGCAGACGCGCAATGCGAGCAGCGCCACCGCCGTGCATTCCGGCGAGGTTGCTGCCAAAAACAAACACTTGGTTTTCTTGCAAATCGTCAATCCATGAAGGAGTGACGCGTCCTTTCTTCTTTTTATCCATATCTCTAAATATAAAATCTCGATTTGCGCCAACAGAAGGACGCGCCATTGAATAACTGCATTCGTCTTCCATGAATTTCTCGTATCTCGTTGACAATCCGTATTTGTTCGTCACGAAGTAGCGCTTGAAGTATGGCACCACTACGTCGTGCATCATGCGATTGTATCGCTCCGTTACGGCAGGCTGACTGATGCCGAGTTGCGCTGCAATCTCCTTGCCATTAAATCCCTCTACGAAAAGCATTTGCAGAATTATAGAGTTGCGACTGTCGCGCCCGTAGTAAGTGCGGCATATCTCGTCGATGGTGCTGCGGAACTCTCCTGCGAACTCGTCGTCGTGCACGTCGAATCCGAGGCGTGTGTTGCCCATACGCTCCTCCAGGCTTTCTTTCAGCTGTTCCTTTTTCAGTCCTTTCAGCTTGTCGAGCACCAAGAAGCGGAACCCGTTCACCATCCAGGTCTTTAGCGACATCGTAGGCTTGCGGTCCTCCAGCTGGCGGAAGTCGTGCTTGATAAGCGCAAGGTAATACTCATGGGCGAGCGAGTAGAAGTCCATGCCCGGCTTGTACTGCAAGTCGTAGCGTCGGTCGTATATGTAGTATGCCACGCGGCAGTATCCGTAGAAGTATTCCTTCACAATATGCTCGTCGGCGTTGCGAAACCCCTCCAGTATCTCGTCGTCTGTGAGTTGCGCAACATTATTTTCAGCTTTTTTCATAGCCATTTGTTTGTTTCTTGTTAGGTTTTATAGCGTAAAGTTACGAACAATAAACAGTTAAAGCAAGTTTTGTAGCGACGTTTTTCCTGCTCAACAAGTGTTTTCTTTACATCTTCTACTGCAAATCCTCCCGCCGCCTGCTGCGGAGGCCGAAGCCCTCCGCTACTATTTTCCTCTCACTCTCCTATAATATTATAATGTGTACGCCCACAATTATGTGTTTTAATTGTAAACTTCTGTTAAAATCGGGCTAAAAATCCAACTTTTTTCTGCAAAAGTTTTGGAGGTTTGCAAAAAAGCTATACCTTTGCATCCGCTTTCGAGAAGCAACGATATCTCAAGCAAATGTGAGAGAGATGAAGCGAAACAGGAAGCGAATAAAGAAAAAGAGTTCTTTGAAAAGATTTACATAAGACAGAAGTAGTACAAGAAGCGAGAATGATTAAACGATCATTCTTGGGTAGAAGAAAAACGAACCGTCAAGTTTGTTTGACTTTAAACTATAATTTGGAAGCTCGTTCTGGACAGATACAAACAAATGCCGACTTCTTCGGAGGTTAGCAG